>JACCDO011843405.1_pt1 | contig 97855 bp, 88 predicted proteins | sample 7446101 | NCBI WGS metagenome assembly JACCDO01 (sample SAMN15323440, study PRJNA562643) | freshwater metagenome | isolation source: river surface water | place: USA:Blue River Watershed | collected 2017-08-16
CAAGCGCTCTCCCAGCTGAGCTATACCCCCAAAAATTTCAGCACAGACCACTAAAGAACCGAACTGATAGCGCTTTGGAGGAACTGACTTCGATTTTGGCACTCGGCATACAGCCCGCAGTGTGTCGATAGCGAAGAAACGGGATTATGCACAAAATTTGACCTGAGCGCAAGTCCAGATCCGGCGGTAAATCCTTGATCAGTCTCCGATTTCGCCTCGAAAAGGCGATTTTAGGGTGCCGACGTACTGGCTCACCCCTGCGCGCTCTTGCTCAAGGAATTTTTCAACAGCGTCGGCAAAGCCCGGGTGTGCCAGCCAATGCGCAGACTGTGTCTGCACCGGTTCAAAGCCTCTAGCCAGTTTATGTTCCCCTTGGGCACCGCCCTCAATCACTGCAATCTTATGTGCGATAGCCCATTCTAAGGGCGTGTAATACGCTAGCTCAAAGTGCAGGCAGTCCACATGCTCGATTGCACCCCAGTAGCGCCCATACAGTTTGCGCTGTCCTTCAATGGTGTCTAACCAAAGCAATGAGGCGGCGATCGGTGTGTCACCGCGATACGCAAATGCCAAGACGCAGTGATCGGAAAGTGTCTGTCCGATCTTTGAAAAGAAGGCGGGTGTCAGGTAGGGTGGGTTACCGCGTTGTGCGTATGTATTGGCATAACAGCGGTAGAAAAAATCCCAGTCGGCAGGCTTTATCGCGTCACCGGTCACTACGCGCGTCGTGATGCCCGCGTCCCTTACTTTACGACGTTCGGCGCGAATTTTTTTGCGCTTGCTCTGCGTAAGGCTTGTGAGAAACTCATCAAAGCTTCCCCAGCCTTTATTTGACCAATGAAATTGCGTGTGCGTTCGAGGCATGCAGCCGGCTGCACAAAGCGCTTCTTGATCTGCTGGTGAGGTGTAGAGAACGTGTAGGGATGACAGCTTGCTCTCTCTAGCCCATTGAACCAACGCTTGCGCTGCAACGACTCGATAGGTGGGCTTGCACAGCAGTCGAGTCCCGGGCACGGGGGTGAAGGGAATCGCGCAGAGCCACTTTGGGTAATACTTTAAGCCATGTCGTTGGTATGCATCGGCCCATGCCCAGTCAAACACAAATTCGCCGTAGGAATGGCTTTTCGCATAAAGAGGAATTGCTGCAATCAATGCCCCCGCATCCTCACGCAAAATAATATGCTTCGCCTGCCAGCCTGTCTCGAGTGAAACACTCTGTGATTCTTCAAAAGCGTTTAAAAAGGCATGGCTGCTTAAGACTGAGCCATCTGCTTCTTTTACGAGCTCGTCCCAGAGTTGCGCATCGATATCGCGAATGTGGTCTACGACCTCAATATGGACCGCGTTCATACGTCTTTAGGTATGTTCGGGGTGCGACGTGATTGCATGATCATCGCACCGCTTAACACGAGGACGGATAGCAATAAGATTGCCCAATCGCCAACCCGCGCAAAGACGGTCGTACCGTGTTGTCCCTGGACGCTTACATCGAGTACGCCGGGGCGATGAGGTGGTAAGGCTGCGACCATTTGACCGTGCTGGTTGATTGCGCCAGTGATGCCTGTGTTGGTTGCACGCACCATCGGCCGCGAGGTCTCGATAGACCGCATCCGTGCCATCTGCCAATGCTGGCGCAAGGCCCACGAGTCGCCAAACCAACCCAGATTGCTGAAGTTCGCGAGAATTGTTGCATCGGTGTTGCTTTGAATCGCACCAAGCAACTCCTGACCAAAGATATCTTCATAACAAATATTCGCGGCGATCCGTTGGTCTTTAATCACAAACGGAGTCTGGGGATTGGCTCCACGATGAAAGTCCCCCATTGGAATCGACATCAGATCGACAAACCAACGAAAGCCCCAGGGGATGAATTCACCGAAGGGGACGAGGTGGTGCTTGTCATAGCGCAAGCCAGTGGAGGCGCGCTGAATTTGATCAACCGTTGTGTCCGCTGTGATGCCTAGTACGCTGTTCGTATAACTGTGGTCAGATGTATTGAATAACGCGCTTCCCATCAGCAGAGTTGCGGATTGTCTTGTCGCAACATCGATCCAGGCTTGCCAAACAGAGGGGGCGAGTTGATGCTGAAATACCGCGAGCACTGTTTCGGGTAATAGGATCGCAACAGGCGCAGGGCTACCGGCAGGGGTTGGCGTTTGTGCGAGTTTGATGTGCTGCGCGATCACTTCTTGTAAGTGCGAGGGCGTAAATTTAAGTCCTTGTTCGACATTGCCTTGTATCAGGCGCAACGCGATGGGTGCGCCGGCTGGACGCGTCCAATTGATTTGCCCGATGCCCCAGCCGACCAGACAAAGAATGAGGGCAAGCGCACCAGCCATTGTGTGTTGTCTTTGTGAGGTGTCGCGCTTACGTGGATTTGTCATCACAAGTCCAGCGATCGTAGCCGCGACAAAGGCTGTTACGAAAGAAACGCCGTATACACCCAAGACACTAGCCCACGGCGCAAACCAACTGTTTACGTGCGCGTAGCCACTGCTTAGCCACGGAAAGCCAGTGAATAGGTTCGCGCGTAGCCACTCGCTAAGCGTCCACGCCGCCGCCCAAATCAGGGCAGCTGGAATCGGTGTGACTTTGGTGTGGGGTGAGTGCGTTCGGTCGGAGCTCAGGCGATAAGTTAGCCAAGCGGCGAGGGCGACGAAAAGTGACAAATAGCCACTGAGCGCGAGTAGCGCAACAATGGCGATTGGTAATGGCATTAAGCCATACACATGCATACTGATAGTGAGCCAGTACAGACCAATCGCGAAATGTGCCAAGCCGAATAGCCAAGCTCTGCGAGCCGCGTATAGCGCGCTCGGAGCTTGCCATACGGATCCCACCAGAATGGCCGTAGTCGCCAAGTGCGTCAGGCTGAGTGACCACTCGGGTAGCGGTCCGGGCGCGTACGTGAGGGATTGGAAAGCACCAGCCGTCAGCAGGCCTACGGCGAGGCGCCACTTAAGCCAGACCTGCATCACGATGATTGGGTAATCCGGTTGGAATCCGTTCCTGTGCGTTGTTTCACGCGCAGCCACAGCGCACGGCGTGTATCCGCCCGCATCACCTCGAACCGCAGGTCACCGTGCTGTTGAATGTCTCCACGTTTGGGTATTCTGCCAAGCTCATGTGCGAGCCATCCCCCAACCGTATCGTATTCGCCGACGGGCAGGTCCGTGTTGAGTGCCGCGTTGACAGCCTCGATTTCAGTTGTGGCCAGCATGCGCCAAGCTCGAACGCCGTCTGAAAAAATAGTCTTTTCGCCGTCAACGTCGTATTCGTCTTCAATCGAACCCACGATTTGCTCAAGAACGTCCTCAAGCGTGACTAAACCAGTGATGCCGCCGTGTTCATCAATAACAATCGCCAAATGATTGCGATTGCGTCGGAATTCTTGTAACAGCACGTTGAGCCGTTTCGTTTCTGGAATAAAGATCGCGGGACGAACAAAGTCTCGCAGAGAGAGCTCGGGAGTCACCATGAGACGCAGTAAATCTTTCGTCATCACGATGCCAATGATGTTGTCACGACTGCCTTCGAAGACTGGGAAGCGGGAGTGCGCGGTCTCAATGATTTCAGGCATCAGTGTGGAGACTGGCTCATCAACATCGAGCATATCCATACGACCTCGTGGCACCATCACGTCCATCGCGGTCTGCTCAGCAACTGCGAGGGTGCCTTTGAGCATTGAGTAGGCATCGGCATCGATGAGATTACGCTCGCGTGCCGCTTCCAGCACGGTCACGATACCTTCTCGATCTTCAGGTTCGCGACGCACCAAGGAAAGCAGGCGATCTAGCAGGCGGGGTCTATTTGATTTGGCTGAAGGGCTGGGCGCTTCGGCAGCAGGATAGGGATCTGACATTGTCCGGGGACAGAGTGGAGGAAGAGCTAGGATAACCTGAAAGTCGTTGCTTCGTTGCGTATCGCCGACCGATTTGGGTCGGCGTGACCCTCATTACCGAGCGTCATAAGGGTCGCTGATCCCCATTTCAGCAAGAATTTTCACTTCCAGAGCTTCCATGTGCTTCGCATCGCGAGCGCGCACGTGGTCATAACCCAGAGCGTGCAGTGTCCCATGTATGGTGAGATGCGTGGCATGACAAAGAAAGTCTTTACGTTGCGCGCGAGCCTCTTGCTTGATGATGGGTAAACACAGCACGATATCAGCGGATGCGCTGCCGTCAGGTGTCACGCCATATTCAAACGTTAGAACGTTGGTCGCATAGTCTTTATTGCGATATTGCGCATTGAACATTCTCGCATTCGCTAAGTTCTCGATTCGGACTACCGCGGTGAAAGCCGAAAACTCGAGCGTTTGATCACTTTGCGCAGCCATCAGGGCGCGTTGCACCCAACGTCGAATTCTCCAGCGCGGTAGAAGGGGCGCTGGAGTGCCGTACTGAACCGCCAGCGCGAGCTTAATGGTTGGATTGTTCGGCTTGCTCATAGGCATCAACAATACGCGCGACCAAAGGATGACGTACCACGTCTTTACTGGTGAACTTGGTCATCGCAATACCTTTTACATCTTGCAGTACTTGCACGGCATGAGCGAGCCCACTTTTATGGCCCTTTGGAAGATCAACTTGCGATGGATCGCCGGTAATGACTGCTTTACTTCCAAAGCCAATACGGGTCAGAAACATTTTCATCTGCTCCGGCGTCGTATTTTGTGCTTCGTCCAAGATGACAAAGGCATGATTCAGCGTTCGTCCTCGCATGTAGGCGAGCGGAGCAATCTCGATCGTTTGCTTTTCAAACAGACGCTGAACTCTTTCAAAACCCATCAGATCGTATAACGCGTCGTACAACGGTCGCAGATAAGGATCAACTTTCTGCGTCAGATCTCCTGGTAAAAAGCCAAGCCGCTCTCCAGCCTCGACGGCTGGTCGAGTCAGAATTAGGCGCTGAACGGTATCGCGCTCCATCGCATCGATCGCGCAAGCAACGGCCAACCAGGTCTTGCCTGTACCTGCAGGTCCAACACCAAAAGTGATGTCGTGTTTCAGAATGTTGTTTAGGTAGTCGCGTTGACGCGGCGTCCGAGGCCGTAGGTCGCTACGGCGTGTGCGTAACGCGATCGTGCCGCTCTCGTCATCAAGGGGCGGGAAGTCTTTGGGATCAAATTGCTGTGTCGCTGGATGCGCTAAACGACCCACGCCGATCTCGACCAAAGCGAGTTGGATATCGTCAATCGAGAGCGCCCGTTGTCCTGCGCGCTCGTGCAGGGCGAGCAACATCGTGCCAGCAGCCTCAGCATAAGGACCACGCAAAGAAATCGTATCGCCTTGTCTAGAAATATCTAAATCGAGTCCATCTGCGATCTGGCGGAGATTCTCGTCTAGCGGGCCACACAGATTTGCGAGCTGTTGATTACTGCCCTCCAGCTTTATTTTGACGGGGAGTACGCGGCCACGCGTCGAGGTTTTAGCGGGAGAGCGGCTCATGCGGTTGTATTGTCCTTGATGAGGTTATCGTCGATGTTGGCGACGCGCCCGCGAAAAGTGTTGGTCATGGCATCGGTGATGACGACGTCGATCATTTGACCAATCAGCCGTGGATGGCCAGCAAAGTTCACAATACGGTTGTTTTCTGTACGCCCACTTAGTTCGTTTGCGTCCCGTGTCGATGTTCCTTCTACCAAGATTCTTTGGGTGGAACCAACCATGCTTTGCGCAATGGCATTCGCTTGTTCGTTGATACGAGCCTGTAACTTTTGCAGGCGCTGCAGTTTGATTGTTTGAGGCGTATCGTCGACAAGATCTGCGGCAGGAGTGCCTGGTCGACGCGAATAAACAAAGGAGAATGAGGTGTCGAAACCAATCTCGTCGATTAGTTTCATTGTCTTCTCAAAGTCTTCTTCGGTTTCGCCCGGAAAGCCAACGATAAAGTCTGAAGATAGTGTAAGCCCCGGTCTAGCAGCTCGGAGCTTACGCACAACAGATTTGAATTCAATCGCGGTGTAGCCACGCTTCATGGCGGCAAGTACACGATCGCTGCCGGCTTGAACGGGCAGGTGCAAGAAAGAAACAAGTTTTGGCAGACGTGTATACACATCAATCATCCGCGCGGTCATTTCTTTGGGGTGTGATGTCGTGTAACGAATGCGCTCGATGCCTGGGATCTCATGCACGTATTCAAGAAGCGTCGCGAAGTCAGCGATCTCGGCGTTGCCATGTTCATCCTCGGCCATTTTGCCACGGTAGGCATTGACGTTTTGGCCAAGTAGCGTCACTTCTTTGACGCCCTGATCAGCTAAGTCCGCGACTTCGATCAGCACGTCTTCGAAGGGACGCGACATTTCTTCACCGCGCGTGTACGGCACGACGCAAAAGCTGCAATATTTACTGCAGCCTTCCATGATCGACACAAACGCAGTTGCGCCCTGAATGCGTGCAGGAGGCATCGCATCAAATTTTTCAATCTCTGGGAAACTGATGTCGACCTGCGAGCGGCCCTCCGCCTTACGACGAGCGATGAGTTCTGGTAGTCGGTGTAATGTTTGCGGACCGAAGACCACATCAACATATGGGGCACGATCGACGATGGCTGAGCCTTCTTGGCTAGCAACACAGCCGCCCACACCAATCACGAGATCTGGGTTTAAGGCTTTGAGGTGCTTGACTCGGCCCAAATCAGAAAACACCTTTTCTTGCGCTTTTTCGCGCACGGAACAAGTGTTGAACAGGATGACGTCTGCATCCTCAGGGGTGTTTGTCACGACAACGCCGCGTTCTTGACCAAGAACATCAAGCATTTTGTCTGAGTCGTATTCGTTCATTTGGCACCCGAAGGTGCGAATGAATACTTTCTTTGGATTTACGGGCGTATTGCCCGGTACTGCGGTGTCTTTGTTTTGCATGATGGTGCCGGAGCGGGTGTTTATCCCGTGGGCAAAAAAAATTACTCTTGGTAAACCTCTTCGACTTCGTCGGCTTTTTTGAGGGGCTTGATCATATCTTCACGTTTAATCCCAAGCCACATTGCGATCGCGGCAGCGACAAAGACAGAAGAGTAAATACCAAACCAGATGCCGATCGTGAGTGCAAGGGCAAAGTAGTGCAAGGTGGGGCCACCAAACAGCAGCATCGCCAATACCATCATTTGGGTGGAGGCGTGCGTGATGATGGTTCGAGAAATCGTTTGTGTGATGGCGCCGTCAATCACCTCGCGAACCGTGGCATCGCGATCTTTACGGAAATTTTCGCGAATCCGGTCCATGATCACAACCGATTCGTTCACTGAGTAGCCCAATACCGCGAGAACTCCAGCCAGCACAGAGAGCGAGAATTCCCATTGAAAAAAGGCAAAAAAGCCGAGAATAATCACCACGTCATGCAGGTTAGCCAAGACGCCGGCGACAGCGAATTTCCATTCAAAGCGAACGGCAAGATAGACGATGATGCCGATCACAACGAAAAGCAATGCCAACAATCCGTTTTCAACGAGCTCCTTGCCGACTTGCGGACCGACGAACTCGACGCGCCGTAGCTCAACAGTCGAGTCCGACGCTTTAAGCGCCTTCATCACAATGTCGCTTTGAGTGGCCGAGCTTTGTCCTGGCGCAAGTGGCAGGCGGATCATCACATCGCGGGAGGTCCCGAAATTTTGTACCTGAAAGTCGGTGTACCCCAGGCTGGTGACGGCGGTGCGGACTTTGTCTAGCGGCGCAGTTTGTGCATAGTTCACTTCCATCACAGTTCCGCCTGTGAACTCGATCGACAGGTGAAAGCCGCGCGTTGCGATAAAAAATATCGCCGCTACAAAAGTCAGAAAGCTAATGGCGTTTAGCACCAGCGCATTGCGCATGAATGGGATGGTGCGCCCGATTCGGAATAATTCCATGATGTCAGTCCTTTGGTTTCCAGACTGTTCCAATCGAAATCGATTGAAGCTTTTTCTTGTGGCCGTACCAGAGATTGGTCAGAGCCCGCACGCCGACCACCGCAGAGAACATTGATGTCAGGATGCCGAGGCAGTGGACGACGGCAAAGCCACGCACAGGGCCTGTGCCAAATACTAGGAGCGCCACGCCAACGATCAGTGTTGTTAGGTTGGAGTCCAGGATGGTGCCCCATGCGCGCTCGAAGCCTAGATGGATAGCATTCTGGGGTGACTCGCCATTACGAAGCTCTTCACGTATCCGCTCGTTGATCAACACGTTCGCATCGATCGCCATCCCCAACGTCAACGCAATTGCCGCGATACCCGGTAGGGTAAGTGTCGCCTGTAGCATCGACAAGATCGCGAGCAACAACAAAATGTTGAGCGCCAGGCCTGCTGTGGAGAAGATGCCGAACAAGTGGTAATAGATCAGCATAAAAATTGCGATGCCGATAAAACCGTACAGTGTGGAGTTGAAGCCCTTCGTGATGTTGTCAGCACCCAAGCTTGGTCCAATCGTACGCTCTTCGATGATCTCCATTGGTGCGGCCAGAGAGCCCGCACGAAGCAGAAGTGCGGTGTCAGCTGCTTCCTCGGCTGTCATGCTGCCGGAAATCTGTACTTGTCCCCCGGGGATCTCTCCGCGGATAACTGGGGCTGTGACTACTTCACCGCGACCTTTTTCAAACAACAAGATAGCCATGCGTTTGCCAACGTTATCGCGCGTGACGTCACGAAAAATGCGCGCGCCCTTTTGATCAAGCGTTAGGTGCACGGCGGCTTGTTGCGTTTGGCTGTCACGACCTGCTTGTGCGTCTTGTAGATTCTCGCCAGTCAACACGACTTGTCGGCGAACGAGAATCGGACGGCCGTCCCGATCTTGGTATCGCTCGAGCCCAAAAGGGACAGTTCCAGCGGCCAAAGCGCTGGCTGCGGCAGGCGTGTCGTCCACCATACGGATTTCAAGTGTTGCAGTACGGCCGAGAATATCCTTGGCCTTTGCAACGTCCTGTACACCGGGCAACTGCACGACAATGCGGTCGGATCCTTGTTGCTGAATGACGGGTTCTGCAACGCCCAGTTCGTTAATTCGGTTATGTAATGTCGTGATGTTTTGCGTCAGCGCTTTGGATTGCACGGCGGTGATCGCCGTCTGGCTCAGGGCACCAACGAGTTGAAGGCGTGTGCCATCGGTGCGCTCTGTCATCTGCAGATCCGGATGGCGTGAGCGCAATGCGGAAGCAGCTCGGTCGCGCACATTGTCGTTGTTGAAGGATAAAATAACCGACATACCACTGCGCTCGATACCTGCACTTTCGATCCGTTGCTCGCGCAAGATGGCGCGCAAATCGGTAACGAGCGAATCATAGCGTGCAGTCAGTGCCCCTTGCATATCAACTTGCAGCAGGAAATGAACGCCACCGCGCAGATCGAGGCCCAGATACATTGGGTTTGCACCGATTGCGCTTAACCAACTCGGTGACGCAGGTAATAGGTTTAGCGCGACTGTGTAACTTGGATCTGCTGGATTCGGGTTGAGTGCTTTTTCGATTACGTCGCGAGCCTGAATCTGCGTATCTGTATTCGTGAAGCGAATTCGGACAGTTCCAACGGGACCGTTTTGATCAAAGGAAGATCCTGCACTGGTGATCTTTGCCTGTTGAAGAATGCCTTGAACGCGATCGAGCATGGCTGCGTCGATTTTGAGCGTGGCCTTGGCGCTAGAAATTTGCACCGCTGGCGATTCGCCGTAGAGGTTTGGCAGGGTGTAGAGCAGGCCGATCACAACCGCGATCAGCACCGTCACGTATTTCCAAAGGGGATAGCGGTTCATTGCCGACGGGGATCAAAAAGGATTGCACCCCGTCGCAACATGCGTCGGGGCGTTGGGATAGAACATTACAGCGCTTTGATCGTGCCTTTGGGCAAGACGGCAGACACTGACGCTTTTTGCATGACAACTTCAACGGCTTTGTCGCCATGCTCAGCGATTTGGATCGTTACGTAGTTATCACTGACTTTCGTGACAGTTCCAAGCAAGCCGCCTGCGCTGATGACTTCATCGCCTTTGGATAGAGCAGCTAGCAATGCCTTGTGTTCTTTCTGACGCTTCATCTGGGGACGAATCATCAAAAAGTACAAAACAACGAACATCAAAATGATGGGGGCCATTCCCATCAATGAACCAGCCGTATCGGCGGCTTGAGCCAGCACGAGGCCGGAAACTGTTTGAGCAGACATTAAGGTCTCCTTTAGGTATATGCAGAACGCTGGCTATTGTAACGACTTGGTGGCCCGATCTCGAGCAAATTGCGCTCTCCAGGCCTGAAACCTTCCACCAGTGATGGCTTCTCGCATTTCTTGCATGATTGTGAGGTAGAAGTGAAGGTTATGCAGCGTGTTGAGCCGAGATCCAGTGATCTCATTAGAGCGCTGTAGGTGGTGGAGGTAAGAAAGCGAAAAATTCGCACACGTGTGACAGCGGCAACTCGGGTCGAGTGGGCGCGTGTCGTCTCGGTACTGGGCGTTGCGGATTTTAACGTCGCCAAATCGGGTAAAGAGCCAGCCGTTGCGCGCATTTCGAGTTGGCATGACGCAGTCGAACATATCAATGCCCTGGGCAACACCGTCAACCAGATCCTCTGGTGTGCCAACCCCCATTAGGTATCGCGGGGCATGCACAGGTAGCTTGGGGGCCACGTGCGTCAAGATACGTAGCATGTCTTCTTTGGGTTCACCGACGGATAGGCCCCCGATCGCATAGCCTTGAAACCCAATTTCCTCTAGCCCTGCGAGAGATTCGTCCCTTAAGCTTTCAAACATGCCACCTTGCACGATGCCGAACAGTGCGTTGGGGTTGCCGAGCGCATCAAAGGCGTCCCGCGAGCGACGTGCCCAGCGCAAAGACATGCGCATCGATCGCGCAGCCTCTTCGGTTGTCGCGGGCTTATCCTTGATCATATACGGGGTGCACTCGTCGAAAACCATCGCGATATCCGAGTTCAGTGCTGTCTGGATACGCATGGACTCCTCGGGAGTCAGAAATAAGCGGGCTCCATCGATCGGAGAGGCGAACTTCACTCCCTCCTCGGAGATTTTTCGCATACCTTGCAAGCTAAAGACCTGAAAACCGCCAGAGTCTGTCAAGATCGGCGCAAACCACTGCATAAAACCGTGCAGTCCGCCATGTTTGGCGATGACCTCTGTGCCTGGACGCAACCACAAGTGAAACGTGTTTCCCAGAACTATTTGTGCGCCAACCTCGGTTAATTCGTGGGGCATCATCGCTTTGACGCTGCCGTACGTGCCAACGGGCATGAAGATTGGTGTTTCAACGACTCCATGATTGAGTGTCATCCGTCCACGCCGTGCAAGACCGTCCGTTGCTTGCAGCTCAAACGACAAACCGTCTGCGGGTCCTGACGTTTGCTGCATCGCTGCCTTGTCTTTGGTGTCGTTCATGGGGTGGATTTCCGTTCGAGAAACATCGCGTCGCCGTAGCTAAAAAAGCGGTAGCGTTGCGCAATGGCATGCTGATAGGCTGCCTTCATGGTGTCTAGCCCAATAAATGCGGCAACGAGCATTAATAAGGTCGATTGTGGCAGATGGAAGTTTGTCACCATTGCATCAACCACTTTGTATTGAAAGCCGGGTGTGATGAACAACCGGGTGTCACCTGATTGGGTTGCTGTTAGAGCGGGTTGCGCTTGAGCGGCTGACTCTAGGGCTCGTACACTCGTGGTACCCACTGCAATGACGCGACCACCAGATTCGCGTGTTCGGGTAATTGCGTCGATCGTTGCTTGCGGTACCGTGTAGCGCTCGGCGTGCATGATGTGCGTGTCGAGGTTGTTGTCTCGTACAGGTTGAAAGGTGCCCGCACCGACATGTAGGGTCACGAATGCTTTCTGAATTCCGAGCGCTTCTAGACGCGTAAACATGGCTTCATCAAAATGCAGGCCTGCTGTCGGCGCAGCAACCGCGCCAGGTTCTCGTGCATAAACAGTTTGATACCGCTCAATGTCATCTGCATCTGGCCGATGTGTGATGTATGGTGGCAGGGGTACTGAGCCGTATTCTGCGAGCGCCTCTAGTACTGGACGATCAAATTTCAGAATGAATAAATCATCGCTTCGGCCGAGGACTGTCACCGAAACTGATTCTGCTAGGTTGAGCAACGTGCCGGCCCCAGGAGATTTGCTTGCGCGGACGTGCGCCAGAGCCACGTCTTGCTCTGTGATCCGTTCAACCAATACCTCGACTTTGCCACCGCTAGACTTTCTACCGATTAAGCGTGCCTGGATAACCCGCGTGTCATTCAATACAAGTAGGTCTTTGGGGTTGAGTAAGGAGGGCAGGTCGCCAAAACTGCGATTCTCGAGACGGCCATGGCTATCCACATGCAACAAGCGGCTCGTTGAACGCACGGGGGCTGGCACCTGCGCAATGAGCTCATCGGGCAGGTGGTAGTCAAAATCAGATAATGAGAGTGGAGCAGGCACGCGGTTTGAGAGCTTTTTAATAGGAGGGCGCATTTTAAGCTGGGCAGGCGCTTTTTTTGTATGCTGTCGGTTCAACACGGTAAATAGGTGGCGTAATGATCGTAGGCAAGTCGAAACTCAGCACGTGGTTGGGCAAGTGTGCAGTGTTTGTGGTGCTTCTCGTCGTTTCGGGAGTTGCGTTGCGGGTTCAGGCGCAAAGTGCACTGCCTCCTGAACTTGCGCAGGCCTGGGCCAAGACTAAGCTGCCCGAGTCCTCTCTGTCTGTCTTAGTCCAAGAAATCGGCGGTCCCCGGTTGTTCGCGATCTCTCCCGAGACGCCACGTAACCCGGCCTCGGTCATGAAGCTTGTCACGACTTACGCTGCGATCTCCCGTTTAGGCCCCAATTATGTATGGAACACCAGTTTCTTGTTGAGTCCAGACTCGCAAATCAATGATCAAGGCGTATTGAAGGGACCGTTGTACTTGCGAGCTGGCGGTGATCCTGTACTGATGTTGCAAGACATGTGGCGGTTATTGCGTGATTTGCGTTTGCGCGGCATTCGCGAGATTTCTGACATTGTTGTTGATCGCTCGATTTTTGGCGAGGTGACAATCGATCCAGGTGCGTTTGACGGTGCCTCTGATCGTCCTTATAACGCCAGCCCCGATGCATTGATGATAGGGTTTGGCGCTGTTCGTTTGGTTTTTTCCCCGGATCCAGCTAGCCGAACTTGGAAGTCGTTCATCGACCCTCCAATTCCAGGAGTCGTGGTCGAGGGCAATGTGCAATGGGCGGATGGACAATGCCCAGGCTCGCCTGTCGTGACAACCGACACAACCTCAGACGGTTCCACTGTGCGGATTCGTGTGAGCGGGAAAGGGGCGGGATCCTGTGGCGAGTTTGATGTGTTTCGATTAGCGTTTTCTCAACAAGAGTTTGGGGCCAAAGTGCTGCAAACATTGTGGAAAGAGCTTGGTGGGACGATGACAGGACAGGTCCGTACGGGTTCGATTCCATCGAGCGCGACTGCGATCGCTTCGCACCAGTCTCCACCCTTGTCGGAGGTGATTCGTTTAATTAACAAGCGGAGTAACAACGTGATGACGCGCGTGTTACTGCTCACGCTTGGTGCGGAGTCTGGTAGCCGACCGGCAACCGTTTCAGGCAGTGTCCAAGTTGCTCAGGATGTCCTCGCGCGACAGGGGCTCCCTATGAAGGGGTTGGTGCTAGATAACGGTTCGGGCTTATCCCGTAACGGCGTCGTGTCAGCGGACAGCTTGGCTCAAATGCTCCAAAAAGCTTGGATGTCACCCGTGATGCCGGAGTATGTCTCTTCGTTGGCGATTCTGGGTACGGACGGCACAACGCGTAATCGCTTACGCGACTCAACGACCAAATCCATGGCGCATCTGAAAACGGGTGCACTGCGTGATGTCCGATCTGTTGCAGGATATGTGTGGTCGAGTAGTGGCAAACGCTATATAGTGGTCAGTATGGTGAATCATGAACGTGCACACGACGCCCGTTCTTTTGAAAACGCTCTCATCGCCTGGCTCACTGCGAAATAAATATTGCGGTGACATGAAAAAATCATTACGGATGTGTCCAGGTAATCGCCCATGAATGTTCGACGTGCCCTATTGGGTGTGCTGTTATTAACGTGTGGAGCATATGCACACGCTGGTATTTGCGATGCGAAGTTTTTTCATAACGGTGGTCTGATCGAAATCACCGGTAAGGGGATTGTGCAGGTCAGCGCCCGGATGACGTTCAGCCAGGTAAAGAAAACCGGCAAACAGAGCTGTCAGGCGCATGTCCATGGAAGCGCGAGTTATGCACTGCTTGGGATGTTGACCGGTGCTGCAGATCTCGATCACGTGCTGACTGCAAACGATCTTCAGGCAAAGCTCGTAAAAAGTGGTCCTGGTCAAACAGCAGAGTCAGAAGCGTTTGATATGCAAATGGTGAGTATTTTCGGCTACGGAACCGCTATTAAAGCGCCGGGCCAACGATTGCCCCCGCAAAATTTTCGGCTAGCCATCGGAGACCCTCGTAAAGGCCCGACGACTGCGCTTACCGTCAGAGTGGGCGAGAAGATTGTTGGAACGCGTCAGTCAATTGATACTGCGTTAGGACCACAGTCATGTTGGCCCGTGCGTTATCCGCGTGGCACCGAGCAAACGATGGCAAATGTCCGAGGCGTGATGATTGCCATTCCTGCTGTTCAGTCGTATGTGACAGATTGGTATTGTCCAGCGCTCAGTCTTGTCATGAAGCAGGAAATCGAGCAAGCAGGCCAACGCGCGGTCATTGAAGTCAAGACGGTGCGCTGATGCGTACACAATCAGCAACTGCTGAGCATCCACTTCTGCTTTGGGTGTGCGCGTCGCTGGCTTTGTTGGTTGTGATGCTTTTGTCGTTGAAATCCGGTGCTGTGCCAATGCATTGGTCTGAGATCGCGGCTGCGTTGGGTTTTGGCGCAGAGATGGATGGTTTCAAGCGGTCCGTTTTTTTGGAATTACGCCTCCCTCGCGTGTTATTTGCGGCCGTTGCGGGCGGGGCGCTAGCTCTGAGTGGCGCAGTCATGCAGGCACTTTTTCGTAATCCTCTGGCTGAGCCCGGGCTGATGGGGATTTCAGCCGGCGCCTCTTTAGGGGTTGTGTTGAGTTTGTTGCTTGGTGTGAGCAGTACGTGGTTTACGAGCATTGCGGGATTTACAGGCGCTCTGTTGGCGACTTTCTGCGCTTATATGCTGGGGCGACGTTACCCAGGAGTGGCTGGTTTGCTTTTGGCCGGCATCGCGATCAATGCAACCATGATGAGTTTGGTAAGCCTGGTTACAACGTTTATTTCCGAGTCTCAGTTTCGAAGTTTTGGATTTTGGTCCTTGGGTAGTTTGGCGCGTGCGTCTTGGGAACATGTTGGTTGGCTTATGCCTTGGACGTTGCTTTGCTCTTTCATATTGTGTCAGCAATGGCGTGTTTTAAACGCATTACTACTTGGTGAACGTGAAGCGCATCATCTTGGGTTCGATATTCTGAAGCGACGCAGACTTGTGATTGTCGTGATCGCGCTGATGGTGGGTCCTTTAGTTGCAGTGGTAGGTGGAATCGCCTTTATTGGGCTGATAGTGCCTCACATTTTGCGTAGTTGGTTTGGCGCAGGACATCGCGTTCTCTTACCTCTGTCTTGGCTGACAGGCGCCACAGTCCTTGTACTAGCCGACTGGATAGCGCGTGTGCTGGTGATACCTGCCGAATTACCTGTCGGCGTAATCACCAGCTTAGTAGGCGGACCATTTTTTATTGCCTTGTTGCTGCGCCATGCCAAGCCAACCGCTTAAAAGAGCCCTAGCTCGTTCCAAATCGCATCGACACGCGCCTTTGTAGTGGCATCCATCTGAATCGGAGTGCCCCATTCACGTTGGGTCTCGCCTGGCCATTTGTTTGTGGCGTCCAGCCCCATCTTGCCGCCGAGTCCGGACACTGGCGAAGCGAAATCGAGGTAATCAATCGGTGTGTTTTCAACGAGTAGCGTGTCTCTAACGGGATCCATGCGAGTCGTCATCGCCCAAACGACCTCTTTCCAGTCGCGTGGATTGATGTCTGCATCTACGACCACAATAAATTTTGTGTACATAAATTGCCGCAGAATGCTCCATAGCCCAAACATGACGCGCTTGGCATGCCCCGGGTATTGCTTGCGGATCGAAACAACTGCGAGTCGATAACTGCAGCCTTCCGGTGGCAAATAGAAGTCGACGATCTCAGGGATCTGACGACGTAGCAGGGGAACAAAGACCTCGTTGAGTGCCACGCCCAGCACCGCCGGCTCGTCAGGCGGTTTGCCGGTGTATGTGGAGTGGTAGATCGGATTACGGCGCATTGTGATGCGATCTACGGTAAACACGGGAAACCAATCTTGCTCGTTGTAGTAGCCGGTGTGATCACCAAAAGGTCCTTCGAGCGCCAATTCGTAGTCCGATGCGGGCGGTGCGTTGACACCCGGTGGTACAACTGGTTTGATTGCTCGCGGATCTGTGTTGGGCAGCAGATGACCTTCAAGAACAATCTCTGCCGTCGCGGGAACCGAGAGATCGCTGCCAAGTGCTTGCGTGACCTCTGTTCGACCACCGCGAAGTAGACCCGCAAATTGATATTCTGAGAGCGAGTCGGGAACCGGCGTAACGGCACCGAGTGTTGTCGCAGGATCTGCTCCCAGAGCGACAGCGACAGGGAAAGGTTTACCGGGGTTCGCTAATGCATGGTCTCTAAAGTCGAGTGCACCGCCGCGGTGAGATAACCAACGCATGATGAGCTTATTGCGACCAATCACCTGTTGTCGATAAATGCCCAGATTTTGACGCTTCGCATTTGGTCCGCGCGTGATCACCAAGCCCCAAGTCAATAGCGGTGCTACATCTCCAGGCCAGCATGTTTGGATTGGCAGTTTGGCGAGATCTACATCGGTGCCTTCCCAGACGATCTCTTGGCAGGGCGCGCCGCGCACTGTTTTTGGACTCATATCCCATAGCGCTGCTTTGAGCATGGATACTTTGGCGAGTGCATCTTTCAGCCCTTTTGGTGCTTCCGGTTCGCGCAGGCTGGCGAGCAGTTCGCCGATGTCGCGCAGTGCATGAGTGTTCTCTGCGCCCATTCCCTGGGCGACACGAGTGGGTGTGCCAAATAAGTTCGTCAAAATAGGCATGCTCGCGGGCACGCCCTGATGTGTCGCTTGTTCAAAAATGAGCGCGGGGCCTTCTGCTTTGAGAACGCGGTCTGAGATCTCGGTCATTTCAAGGGATGTCGAAACCGGCACTTGAATACGTTTGAGGTCTTGATTGCGCTCGAGTTGTGAGATGAAGTCTCTGAGGTCTTTGTATTTCAAGATGTAGGCCCTTCAGGCGTTGAAAGCGATTGTGTGGTTCGACTTACGGTCAGCCAAGGAAGTTTTTGATCCGGTGCGTGGCTTCCTGGAGTCGCTCCAAGCTGGTCGTGTATGCAAAGCGCATCGTATGCGCGGCGTGTGCGGGGCCAAAGTCTAAGCCTGCAACGGCCGCGACCCTCGCTCCGTGTAATAACGCCGCAGAGAATGCATTGCTATCCGATGCGTGCGCCGAGATGTCTGCGTAAACGTAAAAAGCGCCGTCAGGCATGACGGGGACGCGAATGTTTAAGGCGGCAAGGGCTGGCACAAGGAAGTCACGCCGCTGGCGAAATGCTTCGCGCCGTGTTTCGTACAGGGCAATTGACTCAGGGTGAAAGCACTCGATCGCACCATGTTGCGCTAGAGTGGGGGCGCAGATAGCTAGACTTGCAGCCATTTTTTCGATTGGGGCGACGAGGTGTTGGGGCACAATCATCCAACCCAATCTCCAGCCTGTCATGTTGAAATATTTCGAGAAACTATTGAGGATAATGATGTCGTCGTCGAGTGCCAGCGCCGATTGCGGTGTGCCGTTGTAAGACAGGCTGAGGTAAATCTCGTCCATCATCACAAAGCCTTTGCGTGCGCGGACTTCTTTAAAAATGAGATTGAGCTCATCGCGCGTGATGGAGGTTCCTGTCGGGTTGCTCGGAGAGGCGATCAGTACGCCGCGCGTATGCGGTCCCCAGTTGTTGCGGATATCGGCTGCGCTCAGTTGAAAGCGTGTCTCGGCTGTCGTTGGAATGAGTTTGGTTGTACCGCCCGCCGCGCCGACAAAGTTTCGATTCGGCGGGTAGCAGGGATCGGGCATCAGCACCTCATCGCCGGGGTTCACGAGGGCCATCGCCGCAAGTAAGAGGGCACCGCTCGCGCCAGAAGTGACAATGACTCGGGCTGGGTCAACGCGCGCGCCGAGCTGGTTCGTGTAAAAATCGGCAATGGCTTCGCGCAGCTCTGGCAATCCTGCAGGGGGTGAGTAGCCGCTTTTACCCGAACGGGCGGCACTCTCCAGGCCTGCGACGACTCTTGGTGCTGCCGTAAAGTCTGGTTCGCCAACGCCAAGGCTGATAATGTCGATACCCGAGCGGCTGAGAGCCGAGGCCTCTTTTAAAAGCTCGACCGCGTGGAACGTGACGGTGTCATGCGTGCGTGCCGCGAGTGCTGTCATATCTGAATTCTCCAACCTGGATACGAATTGTAGTGGTTACAACACCCTCTCGCCGTAGTTTTCTGACAGGCCGGCGCACGCCAGCCACCCCTTGGGGTAGCTTTTGCGCGAGGCTTGCGCGCACATGCTTAGGTCGTGTGCGATGGGACGATAACCAAGAGGTGATGCAAGCCTGGCTCGAGCCTGCGCGTGAAGGGGATCTCACCCATGCTTTTGCGTTGTGTCGGGAATTTGGTGTGCAGTACTTGCTTGCGGGTGCAGATGTTCGACCTGCGGAAGGCCGTGGCGCACTGTGGGTGTCCTCGCAAGCTCCGTGGGCGCAAATCGTCAAGCTCGATGCGAATCAAGGTGTTGTGCGCGCTGATGCGGGGGTCTTGGTTCGGGAGCTTCAGGGCCGCGGCATACACCACGTTGAGCATGCCGATCCCGAGCAAACCGTCGCGCAATGGATCGCCAGTGCGCGTTGCGGAGCATGGCCAACCGGGCAGTGTTACTCGAGCGGTATCTTGCAAATTCAGGTCTTGCTAGCGGACGGGACTACTGAGGTGTTGGGCCCGTTTGGTGCAAGTGCGCAGGCACCCTTGCGCAGCTTGGCGACGCAGCGAATGATTCCGAAGCTCTTCGAGCTCGCGCACAGCGCGTCAACAGAGAGTATTTCGCCTGGCGAGATCTGGCCTCTGCGTTATCGGCTCGACGCGCTTCGGCCAATCGCGCCTACGGAGCCCAACCTCGCTTGGCTATTTAGCGGACATGGCGGCGCCCTCGGATGGGTGCAGACCGTTTGGTTCGCGAATCAATTCATCACCCCCGTGAATCCGAACCGTGATGCAAGCTTTCCGAGAGCGACGGCTGATAGATCCATAGATGGGATCCGTCAGGTACAAGGCGGTTTCGTTGATATTGATCGTGCTGTGAAGCAGATCCTTGATCCCTCAGGGGTTTTCGGCTCGATTCCAGAGTAAAGCGACTAAAATAAACTTCTCTTATTGAATTCATTGGTGCTCTTCATTATGGAAGAAACGTTTCGCAAAGCCGCGCTCGAATATCACGAGCAGGGACGCCCTGGCAAAATCTCGATTGCCCCGACAAAAATGTTGTCTAACCAACGGGATCTGGCTTTGGCTTATTCGCCAGGTGTTGCCGCGGCCTGCGAAGAGATCGTCACGGATCCTGCGAATGCGTTTCGTTACACGGCGCGCGGAAACTTGGTGGGAGTCATCACCAACGGAACTGCGGTGCTTGGCCTGGGCAATATCGGCCCACTTGCGTCTAAGCCGGTCATGGAAGGGAAGGCAGTTCTATTTAAAAAATTCGCTGGTATCGATGTGTTCGACATCGAGATCAATGAGCAGGACCCGCTCAAGTTGGTTGAGATCATCGCAGGTCTCGAGCCGACGTTCGGTGGCATCAACCTCGAAGACATCAAGGCACCCGAGTGTTTCACGGTTGAGCGCAAGTTGCGCGAGCGTATGCGCATTCCAGTATTCCATGATGATCAGCATGGAACGGCGATCTGCGTGTCTGCCGCATTTATTAACGGCCTGAAAGTCGTTGGCAAAGATATTGATAAGGTGAAGGTCGTTGTCTCAGGAGCTGGTGCTGCTGCGCTTGCATGTTTAGATTTGATGGTGGATTTGGGCCTGCCGCTCAAAAACATTTGGGTGTCGGACATCGAGGGTGTTGTGTACGAAGGTCGTACAGCACTCATGGATCCCGATAAACAACGCTTCGCGCAAAAAACCGACGCACGTAAACTCGCCGATATCATTGCTGGCGCAGACGTATTCCTTGGTCTGTCGGCGGGCGGTGTGCTCAAGCCTGAAATGGTGAAGGTGATGGCCGCCCGACCTTTGATTTTGGCGTTGGCGAACCCGAATCCCGAGATCCTTCCTTCGGAAGCCCACGCGGTGCGCGACGATATTGTGATGGCTACGGGGCGCTCGGATTACCCGAATCAGGTTAATAACGTTTTGTGTTTTCCGTATATTTTTCGCGGTGCATTGGATGTTGGGGCGACGACTATCACGCGCGAGATGGAAAAGGCAGCAGTTGTTGCCATCGCTAAGCTTGCTCAAGAAGAGCAAAGTGAAGTCGTTGCTGCAGCCTATGGTAACTATGACGTGTCCTTTGGACCGAACTCCTTTATTCCTAAACCTTTCGATCCGCGTCTGATTGTTCGTATCGCGCCAGCCGTTGCCAAGGCTGCGATGGATGGTGGGGTTGCGACACGTCCGATCGCCGATCTTGATGCTTACGTCGAGCAACTTGAGCAGTTTGTGTATCGCTCAGGTGCGTTTATGCGCCCCTTGTTTGCCGCCGCTAAATCACGAGTGCGCGAAGGTGGGCGGTCCCGGATTGTTTTCACAGAGGGCGAGGACGAGCGTGTGTTGCGTGCCGTGCAAGTCATCGTCGATGAAAAACTAGCCAAGCCAATTCTTGTTGGTCGTCCATCTGTTCTCAAAGATCGCATCACGAAGTTTGGGTTGCGCTTAAAGTTGGGTGAGGACGTTGAGGTGACGAACCCAGAGTTCGATGAGCGTTTCAACCAGTACTGGACTGCCTACTGGGAGCAGATGTGTCGCAATGGTGTGACGAAGGAGATGGCGCGCGTTGAAATGCGACGTCGCCTCACTTTGATCGGTGCAACCATGGTGCGTATGGGCGATGCGGATGGGATGATATGTGGAACGGTAAGTGGCTACCACGATCATCTTAAGTTTGTCGACGAGATGATCGGCAAGCGTCCCGGTGCCACGACCTACGCGGCGATGAATATCTTGCTGCTGCCCGAGCAGACGTTGGCGTTGGTAGATACCCATGTCAACGATGATCCGACCGCCGAGCAAATTGCTGAGTTCACGATTGCTGCCGCGGACCAAATGCGCCGCTTGAATTTGACGCCTAAGGCTGCGTTGCTCTCACGTTCCAACTTTGGGTCTGGGAGCTCTGCCTCAGGAAGCAAAATGCAAAAAGCCCTCGAGATCATACGAGCGAAAGCGCCGGAGCTCGAGGTTGATGGTGAGATGCATGGCGATTGCGCCCTGAACGAAGCGTTGCGTTTGCGTATTTTGCCTTCCTCAACGTTGAAGGGCGCTGCCAACCTGCTTGTCTGTCCAAACGTGGATTCTGGCAACATCGCCTATAACTTGTTGAAGACGGCTGCGGGTGGCAACGTCGCAGTCGGTCCGTTCTTGTTGGGAGCGAATGCACCGGTACACATTTTGACCACAAGTGCGACGGTTCGGCGTATTGTCAACATGACAGCGTTGACGGTAGTGGAAGCGAACGATCCACGACACAGTACCTCACAAGCTAAGTTGTTGTAATAAATAGAAAAAGCTTGGATGCCACGCCCACCAGCATTTTGGATGTTGGTGGGCGTGGTGCTATGCATCATCGATTTTTTTGTTGTTCTGATAAAGAAAGGGCTTTAGCTACTTCCAAACTGGCCACCGTCGAGTTATTGTCCTAACCTATTCAAGGAGCAATCTGTATGGGTAAGGCGGTTGATCCAGCATTGCGTCAGCTGTTAAAGCGCGGTGGGGACTTTGATCCTCTGACGGGGCTCGACCTGGTTTCTGCTGCGGCAAAAGAGCAGGGCCTGGGTTGGTATGTGGCCGATTGCGATAAAGCCCGCAGCCGTTCTGCTGTGTTTCGTGCGATCGTAAAAGCCGTCGATTATCCCCAGTTCTTTGGCAGCGATTTTGATGGGCTGTTTGATTGTTTGCGCGATACGTTGCAAGACCAAAAAGATGGTGGATTTGTGCTGGTGCTCGATCGCTTGCATTCGGCAGATCCCGCCATCGTCATGGACGGACATCAATTTTTGCAGGTACTGAACGACACCGTTACGTATGCGCGTGATAACGGCATGGTCTTCATTTACGGTATTCATCATGCGGGCAAGCATGCCGATGATAAGCCCGGTGTTGTCCATAGCTGGAGCGACGAGCCAAGCTGAGGCGAGAGGTAGTGACGACCCCCTCGTTCCGACTACCAACCCATCAGCGCAGTCGTGGCGGCAACGAGAGCGAGTCCAGCCGTTTCACTGCGAAGCACACGTGATCCGAACTGGACGCTATCGACTAGATGCCGCCTGCTCAGCTCGATTTCTTCCGGACTCCAGCCACCTTCTGGGCCAACTAGAAAGCTAATGCCCTCCTGTGTTCGATTACGTTGCGTGTGCAAGACTGTACTCAGATCACCTTGTGCAGCGGGATCGCATAGCAACACGACTCCTAAATCTTTTTGAGTTAGTGTTTGCGCTAGGCTTTGGGGCGGTAGTACCTCCATCAATCGATTACGACCGGATTGTTCAGATGCCGCTATAACAATGCCTTTCCAATGAAGTAAGCGCTTATTCATTCGCTCGCCCGACAGTTTGAGCACGCTGCGATGTGCGGCAACGGGAATTACCCGTTGGACACCCAGTTCGACCGCTTTCTCGATCACCCAGTCCATTTTGTCACCGGAGGGAAGACCTTGGATAAGCGTGATTTCGCCTCCAAGCTCAGCTTCTTTTGAGCAACGCTCACCCAGCTGGACTTGAGCTGTTTTACCGTCAAAATCAAGGACTCCTGTGATTTCTCCGCCTAACCCATCAAACAGCACAATCTCGCACCCCGCTTCTAAGCGACGCACTCGAATGTGGTGTGCAACGGTGTCGGGAAGTGTCAGGGTTTTATTGCCGGAAATGGGGTCCGGACAGTAAAAACGGGGGGCTGTCATCAAGGCTACTCAGTCGGGGTGTAGGGGGATGTACGGGTGCTAAACTCCTGTGTTTTGTAACCCATTTTTTGATCCTGCGGCCGCTTGGTCGGGGATACATCGCATGAGCCAATCCAACCAAACCCCTGTCAAACTGGCCGACGCCATCCGCGCACTGGCTATGGATGCTGTCCAGCAAGCGAATTCTGGACACCCAGGCGCCCCGATGGGCATGGCCGAAATGGCTCAAGCGCTGTTTACGCGCCACCTGCAACATAATCCGGCCGATCCTGCTTGGGCAAACCGAGATCGCTTCGTATTGTCGAATGGACACGGATCGATGTTGCTGTACGCGCTGCTCCATTTGACTGGCTACGATTTGCCACTAGAAGAGCTCCGTAAGTTTCGACAACTGCACTCAAAAACACCCGGTCATCCCGAGGTTGGCATTACCCCGGGCGTTGAAACCACCACCGGTCCATTGGGGCAGGGGCTGGCCAACGCCGTCGGCATGGCTCTAACAGAGGCGTTGTTAGCTGCTGAATTTAACCGCCCAGAACACACCATTGTTGATCACCATACCTACGCCTTTGTGGGTGATGGGTGCTTGATGGAAGGTATTTCACACGAAGTTTGCTCGCTTGCAGGTACGTTACGTTTATCAAAGTTAATCGTTCTTTACGATGACAACGGTATTTCGATCGACGGCAAGGTAGAGAATTGGTTTGCTGACGATACGGCCAAGCGCTTTGAAGGTTATGGTTGGAATATTGTGCGGGTCGGCAATGGGCATGACGTTGACGCGGTTGATCATGCGATCAAGCAAGCACAGCAACTCGGCAAGCAAAATGTGCGTCCGACCTTGGTGGTTTGTCGCACGGTGATCGGCAAAGGCGCACCGAATGTTGCGGGGACGGACAAGGTGCACGGTGCGCCGCTCGGTCCAGATGAGATTGCAGCAACACGCGCCGCCATTGGTTGGCCCCATGCCCCGTTTGAAATTCCCGAGTCTGTCTATAAAGGCTGGGATCAACGGGTCGTCGGTGCGCAGATTCAGTCGGCATGGCAAAAAACCTTTGATGCGTATGCGGCTAAGTACCCGGAGCAAGCTCAACAGTTTGTGCGTCGTATGCGTGGTGAATTGCCAGCTGGTTTTGCCGATGCGGCGAGCAAGCTGCTCGCATCGACGAATGAGAAAGCTGAGACCATTGCATCGCGTAAAGCATCGCAAGTGGCCATCACTGCATTGGTTGAGTTATTGCCAGAGATGTTAGGCGGTTCGGCAGACTTAACCGGCTCCAACTTTACGGATTGGAAAGGTGCTGTGCCGGTACGCGCGACCTCGCAAGGTGTGCAGTTTGGTCGCCATATCAACTACGGTGTGCGCGAATTCGGTATGGCCGCGATCATGAACGGCATGGCATTACATGGGGGATATTTGCCCTTTGGTGGAACCTTCCTAACGTTCTCTGATTACTCTCGCAACGCTTTGCGTATGGCTGCGTTGATGAAGCAACGCGTCGTGCATGTTTTTACGCATGACTCGATCGGCCTAGGCGAGGACGGCCCAACACACCAGTCGGTGGAGCATGCAAGCAGCTTACGGTTGATTCCAAACCTGTCGGTTTGGCGCCCATGTGATACGGTTGAAACGACTGTCGCTTGGTTAGCGGCTGTGGGCCGCCCTTCGAGTATTGGTATGGATGTACACGCTGGTGGCCCCACTGCGCTCTTGTTGTCGCGCCAGAATTTACCGTTTGTGGCGCGCAGCGCAGAAACGCTTAAGAACGTCGCGCGAGGCGGGTATGTCTTGCAGGATGCAAAGGATGCGCGCGCGGTCATCATCGCGACGGGATCTGAAGTGTCGATTGCAATGGATGCTCAGAAACTGTTGGCTGAACAAGGCATTGCGGTACGAGTGGTGTCCATGCCAAGCACCGATGTATTCGATCAGCAGGATGATGCGTGGCGTAAGTCAGTGTTGCCGAAAGGCATGCCGCGTGTGGCCGTCGAAGCGGGTGTCACAGCGTTTTGGCATAAGTATGTCGGTCTGGATGGTGCAGTGGTGGGTATTGATACATACGGCGAGTCTGCGCCAGCAGGTGCGCTGTTTAAACATTTTGGTCTGACTGCCGAGAAAGTCGCAGAAGCGATCAAGCGCGTTTTATAAGCGCATGCTCTATCAACTTTAAATAAACAAGGAGTGGTTCCATGACGATTCGTGTTGCTATTAACGGGTATGGTCGTATCGGTCGCAATATCTTGCGCGCGCATTACGAAGGCGGTAAAAAACATGACATTCAAATCGTAGCGATTAACGATTTGGGTGATCCCAAGACAAACGCGCATCTCACACAGTACGACACAGCGCACGGACGTTTTCCAGGTACGGTCGGTGTTGAAGGCGACTACATGGTTGTTAACGGCGACAAGATTCGCGTGTTGGCTAACCGTAACCCCGCCGAGCTGCCATGGGGCGACCTCAAGGTTGATGTGGTGCTCGAATGCACGGGTTTCTTTACAAGCAAAGAAAAAGCTTCTGCGCATTTGAAGGGCGGCGCTAAGAAAGTCATCATCTCTGCGCCCGGTGGCAAAGACGTCGACGCAACAATCGTCTACGGTGTCAACCAGGATGTGCTGAAGAAAGAGCACACTGTGATTTCTAACGCATCGTGCACGACAAACTGTTTGGCTCCCCTGGTCAAGCCTCTGCACGAAAAGCTGGGCGTGGTGACAGGTTTGATGACGACGATTCACGCCTACACCAATGACCAAGTGTTGACAGACGTTTATCACGAAGATCTTCGTCGTGCCCGCTCGGCCACCATGAGCATGATCCCAACGAAGACCGGCGCTGCGGCAGCAGTTGGTTTGGTCTTGCCAGAACTCAACGGCAAGCTCGATGGCTTCGCAATGCGCGTACCAACTATTAACGTGTCGATCGTTGATCTGACCTTTATCGCGAAGCGCGAAACCACAGTTGATGAAGTCAATGATATTTTGAAAGCGGCTGCCGCATCGGGTCCTCTCAAAGGTATTTTGACCTACAACACTGAGCAACTCGTGTCGGTAGACTTCAATCACAATCCAGCATCCAGCAACTTTGATGCAACGTTGACCAAAGTGTCCGGCACGCTGGTCAAGGTGAATTCTTGGTATGACAACGAGTGGGGCTTCAGCAACCGTATGCTCGACACCACCGTGGCGTTGATGGCAGCGAAATAAATCACATCATGACGACCGTTCAAACCCTTTCTGCTCTGGCTCAGTCGGGCAAGCTCTCCGGAAAGCGAGTCTTTATTCGCGCCGATTTGAATGTCCCGTTTGATGATGCGGGTCATATCACCGAAGACACACGGATTCGTGCATCGGTGCCGGGCATTCGCCTAGCACTTGATGCTGGTGCTGCGGTAATGGTGACGTCCCATCTCGGACGGCCGACTGAGGGCACGCTTACTGCGGAAGATTCGTTGGCGCCGATCGCAAAGCGGCTATCTGAGCTCTTAGGTATGCCGGTGGGTTTAGTGCAGAACTGGGTGGACGGTGTTCAGGTGCAAGCAGGGCAGGTTGTCCTGCTTGAGAATTGCCGGGTCAACAAGGGTGAAAAGAAAAATGATCCCGAGTTGTCCAAGAAAATGGCGGCTTTGTGTGATGTGTACGTCAACGATGCCTTTGGTACCGCACACCGTGCTGAGGCGACGACGCACGGCATGGCACAGCACGCTGCGATCGCTTGTGCAGGACCACTTTTGCAGGCGGAACTCGAGGCCTTAGGACGTGCCTTGCTGGCACCTAAGCGACCGCTCGTCGCCATTGTGGGCGGATCAAAAGTTTCGACGAAACTCTCCATCTTGCAATCGCTAGCTGACAAGGTCGACCAGTTGATCGTTGGTGGAGGCATTGCAAACACCTTTATGCTCGCTGCTGGCTTGCCGATTGGTAAGTCACTAGCCGAGCCGGATCAGATCGACCAAGCGCGCGCGGTCATGCAGAAAATGCAAGCCCGTGGTGCAGCTGTGCCAATCCCCGTTGATGTTGTTTGTGCAACTGAGTTTTCTGCTCAAGCGAAAGCAACGGTTAAGGCCGCAAAAGATGTTGGGCCAGAAGATTTAATCTTGGATATAGGTCCGAAGACATCTGCACAGTTAGCGGATATCTTGAAAAACGCAGGCACGATCGTCTGGAATGGACCCGTGGGTGTTTTTGAGTTCGAGCAGTTTGCCCAGGGAACCGAATCCTTGTCTCGCGCGATTGCCAGCTCGTCTGGTTTCTCAATCGCTGGTGGCGGTGACACGCTCGCCGCGATTGCGAAGTTTGGTATCACCGATAAGGTCGGCTATATCTCCACAGGCGGTGGCGCTTTCCTAGAGTTTCTGGAAGGTAAAACTCTGCCGGCCGTCGATATCCTGCAAAAGCGCGCCGCAGGGTAGTTGCTTTTTTAGGTCATGCTGATTGACCACAGCCACTAATCAACAATAAAAAGTGTCGCACCAGTCTCTGTAGAGGACTGGTGCGGCTCTGCTGCGTCTGCAACCTGATAGCTCATACCTGGCTTTAAATCGAACGTTCTGCCGTCTTTTAAGACTGTGTGGAGCGAGCCGCTCAGGCAAAGCAGAATATGTCCCTTTTCACACCAATGATCGGCTAGGTAGCCGGGCGTGTATTCGACCATTCTGACCCGGATGGTGCCAAATTGTTGTGTTCGCCAGTAAGCTTTACCAATGGTGCCGGCATGCTCTGTTGCGGGGACGCTAGACCAGTCGGTCGTGCCAAATGGGATGTTGTCTATTTTCATAAAAGCTTGAATTTTTTAAGGTTTGCCCCCATTGTGAAGGGGTATCCACTTTTTGGCGTGCTTTGCTCAGCCACACTCATGGAATTTAAAGACTATTACAAGATATTGGAAGTGCCGCGTGATGCTTCGCAGGATGATATCCGCAAAGCGTACCGAAAGCTTGCGCGCAAATATCACCCCGACGTCAGCAAAGAGGCTGATGCGGAGGCACGCATGCGCGACATTAACGAGGCCAACGACGTACTGCGCGACGCTGAGAAGCGCGCTGCGTATGATCAGCTTGCTGCCAATGTCTCGGGTGCAAATGGTGCAGCGCCGGGACCGGGCTGGGAGCGTGGGTTTGAGTTTTCTGGTGCTGATGGACAGGGTCCAAGCGACGCCGAGTTTCAAGACTTTCTGAATGGCTTATTTAAGCAGGCTGCCCAGCAGCGCCAAGCGCAACATCGCCAGGCGGGGTCGGGACAGTCATACGCCATCCGCGGTGAGGATCACCATGCGGAGATCGAAGTCTCGCTCGAGGACAGTTTTGCGGGGGCGACGCGCGACTTAGGATTGCGCTCCGTGCAACTCGATGCGCAAGGGCGTCCTCAGGTCGTCAATCGCACGTTGAGCGTCAAAATTCCCGTTGGAATTCGTTCGGGACAGATGATTCGCTTGGCAGGTCAGGGTATGCCAGGTGAGGGTGGTGCGCCGGCCGGTGACCTGTTTTTGACGGTGCGTTTCGCACCGCATCCGCGCTATCAAGTCGACGGCAAAGACCTCACCATGAAATTGCCTGTGACCCCGTGGGAGGCTGCGTTGGGAGGCAAGGTGCATGCGCCAACCATGGGAGGCGTGGTCGAGGTAGGTATTGCGGCAGGCAGTCATCCGGGGACCAAGCTGCGTTTGCGCGGAAAGGGTTTGCCCGGAGATCCAGCCGGAGATTTGTATTTAGTGTTGGATGTGGTGTGGCCTGCGGCAGATTCCGAAGCCGCAAAGCGCGCCTATCAACAGTTGGCAGAGGCAGCTCCATTTAATCCGCGCCGCCATCTCGGAGTGCAAGCATGAAATCAATGACGGTTTATTCGGCAGTCAGCGTAGATGATCATGCGCCTGTCAGTGTGCATGAATTGGCAAGGCTTTGTGATCAACAACTCGAGTGGGTCGTGACACTGGTCCAAGAGAAGATTCTGGATCTTGAACTTGAGGGTGAGCCAGACCAGTGGTTGTTTGCAAGCCATTATGTTGGTCGAGCGCGTCAGGTATCGCGCCTACAGCGCGACTTTGACGTCAATCTCGAAGCAGCGGCTCTTATGACCGATTTGATGGAAGAAATCAGAGCACTGCGCGCGCAATTGAATCGGTAAACAACACATCTAAATAAATAATTTCGACGCAGCCCAGAAGAGCCCGGCCGATAAGAGCATCGAGGCCGGCAGAGTTAGCACCCACGCTGTCAGGATCGTACGTACGGTGCCCTTTTGGAGGCCCGATTTGTTTGCGACCATTGTTCCTGCAACGCCAGAGGACAATACATGCGTTGTCGATACCGGCAAGCTGTAGACGTTCGCAAAACCAATTGCGATACAAGCGGTTACTTGGGCACACATTCCTTGTGCGTATGTCATGCCTTGCTTGCCAATTTTTTCACCGACTGTTTTCACGACGCGCTTCCAGCCGACCATTGTGCCGATCCCTAAGGCAAGCGCGACAGCGAGAATGACCCAAAATGGTGAGTATTCGGTTGTTGCGACCAGATCTTTGCGTAGTTTTTTGAGGTCGGATTTTTCGCGTGCCGGTAAGCCTTGCAGATTAGAGACTTTACGTGCGGTATCGTCTAAGCAAAGCAGATAGCGACGAACTTCGATACGCTTCTCGGGAGCGAGTGTTGCATAGTCTCGAACGCCTTCTAGGTTCGAGCGCAACGCATCGATCGTTGCCATAGTTGTGGTGGGATCGCAGCGATAGGCTTTGGGTAGTTCAGTGCGACGATCAGCTTTTGCAAGCGCAAGGAAATCGCCCAAAGTGTGTGTGTTTCGCTCGTAGAAGTCGCTCAGGTGTAGTGCTGCGTCGTAAGACCGCTTGATTTGGTAAGGAGTCGCCTCGACGTCTAGTACAAACTTTGCAGGTACGATGCCGATCAGGACCAGCATGATGAGACCGATCCCTTTTTGGCCGTCGTTTGAGCCGTGCACGAAGCTAACGCCCATCGCCGACATCACCAGCACAACACGATTCCAAAACGGAGGGCGTTTTTTCTCGGAGATCTCGCGCCGTTGCTCAGGCGTGATGTGCATTTTTGATAATGGTAGCCAGTATTTCAGCAGAATTAAGAAAAGTCCTGCGATGACAAAGCCCGCTGTTGGTGAGACGATCAAAGAAAGGCCGATGTCCATCGCCTTTCGCCAGTTCACGCCGTCAGCGAGTGGCGCATTTGTCACGAGCGCATTGGCGAGTCCGACACCCAGTATCGAGCCAATTAACGTGTGTGAGCTTGATGCAGGAATTCCAAAATACCAAGTGCCGAGGTTCCATGCGATAGCCGCCGTGAGCATCGAAAACACCATGATCAACCCGCGACCTGTTTCGACATCAATGAGCAATTCGACCGGAAGTAAATGAACGATGGCGTAAGCGACACCGACACCGCCTAACAACACGCCAAAGAAATTGAAAATGCCTGAAGCGACAACCGCCAAGTGGGGAGGCATTGCCTTGGTATAGATAACGGTCGCGACAGCATTAGCTGTGTCGTGAAAACCATTGATGAACTCAAATGCTAAAACAAAGCTTAGCGCGAGAATCAAACTAAAAATAACCCAAGGATTCAGTCCGGAAAAAAGATCAAACATAATGGCTCGTCGTTGGGTCGGTTAGTCGTTCCCGAATTCTACAAGGGATGAGGGGTCAGCTCGGCTAGTTTGCCTTGAAAGAGTTAAATTACAGGTCCAGTTGTATGACTAAAACGCATTTAACAATCAAGGCCTCGTTATGACCGCTCAATCTCGCCATCCCGATACGATTCGCATTGGTTTAGTGTCCGTTTCAGATCGTGCATCGAAAGGTGTGTATGAGGATCAGGGCATTCCCGCACTGACTGACTGGCTCGCTCGTGCTGTGAAGACCCCGGTCGAGATTGTTTCGCGACTGATTCAGGACGATGCGGCAACAATATCTGCGGCACTAGTCGAATTGGTGGACGTCGAGCGTTGTAATTTGGTGCTGACGACCGGCGGCACCGGCCCTGCACGACGAGACGTTACGCCAGAGGCCACTCTCGCGATTGCGACCCGAGAGATGCCAGGTTTTGGTGAGCAGATGCGCCAGATCAGCCTGCAGTTCGTACCCACGGCGATCTTGTCTCGGCAGGTAGCAGTCCTGCGTGAAACGGCCGACCATGCTGCGTTGATTATCAATTTGCCCGGGCAGCCCAAAGCAATTAGTGAAACCCTAGAAGGGTTAAAGCGCGACGATGGTACGGTCGTGGCGTCGGGAATTTTCGCTGCGGTCCCGTATTGCATTGACTTGATTGGTGGACCTTATATCGAAACGCACGACAGCGTCGTTAAGAGTTTCCGTCCTAAGTCGGCGCGACGCCCAGACACCACAGTGAAGTAGTTTCTGCTTGCCGGGCGTCTGCAAGCGGATCCTCATCATCTTTCGATTTCGGATGCGTGGGACGTATATCGTGTTTGTCGATTACGACTAATCCTGCACTCTCAATTTGCTCGAGGAGTTGCTCTCGACTCCGCAAATGCAGGTGCTCGGCAAGGTCCGATAGGATGAGCCAGCCTTGCCCGTTGGGATGAAGGTGTGCAGCTAGGCCATTTAAGAAACCAGTCAACATTTTTTGGTCTTGGTCGTAAATGGCATGCTCCAGAGCTGACGTGGGTTTGCCGGGAAGCCAGGGCGGATTACAGACGATGAGATCCGCATGACCGGCAGGGAATAGATCCGCTTGTTCCAATGTTATTTTTTCGTTCAAACCCAGTGTGTCAATATTCTGTTTTGCGCAGGCCAAGGCTCGGGAACTTGTGTCGGTCGCAATGACATGGTGAGCCCCTTTCTGGACTAACAAAGCGGCGAGTACGCCGGTCCCAGTTCCGATATCGAATGCGCTCGCGATGACAGGCGCGGGCAGAGGGGTGCGGCGCACTAGCTCTAGATACTCGTGCCGCGTCGGTGCAAAAACGCCGTAATGAGCGTGAATCGGTGTCTTCAACCCATTGATGGTGATGCCGCTCTTGCGCCATTCATAGGCGCTGACGAGACCGAGCAATTCTGTCATGGGCATGACATAGCCAGTATCTGAATCGCCATGCGCTTGGGCGCATACATCTTGCACAACGGGCGCGCGGCGATGGGTCAGTGTGTGGTGCGCTCCAAAAGGCAAGCACAGCATGCCCAACGTACGAGCGCGTTGGGCGCGTGCCACCCTTACCTGATGAAACCGGTCGGGATAGGGCATTTCAGCGAATTTTGTGCGTCGCTTTGCCACTCGCCGGGCCATGGCTTGCAGCAGCTGTCGAGCGTTTTGGAAGTCCCCTGTCCAGATCAGGCCTACCCCTTCGCTTGCCAAGCGGTAGGCGATATCCGCTGTCATGGTGTCGTCGGCTGTGACGCAGCGCTTCGGGGGTGCCCAGCCGTTTTCTGATCGCCAGGGTAGGGTGTGGGTCTGGTCGCCCACGAGCCAGGACACCGTGGCGGGGGGAGATGGCTGGATTGCGGCGCCAAGGGGCATGTGAAGGCTCTTTAGATGATAAAAAACGGGTGAAATAAGGTTTTGACCCGAATTGGGGCAAATACGGGCGTGCTGCCGTAAAATAGCGGGCTTATTTGTGTATAACCCCTACATTTTGCTCTAAAAAGGATTATTCATGGCACTCGTCTCTATGCGCCAGCTTTTGGACCATGCCGCCGAGCATGGCTACGGCATCCCCGCCTTTAACGTGAACAACCTCGAGCAGGTGCAGGCCATTATGGAAGCGGCTGCCCAAACGGACAGCCCTGTGATCATGCAGGCGAGTGCAGGTGCACGCAAATACGCGGGCGAAGGCTTTCTGAAGTATTTGATTCAGGCTGCCGTTGAGTCCTATCCTCATATTCCTGTGGTCATGCACCAAGATCACGGCCAATCACCAAAGATTTGCCAAGGCGCCATTGACCTCGGCTTCTCGAGCGTCATGATGGACGGCTCGCTGAAAGAAGACGGCAAGACGATTGCTGACTACGACTACAACGTCGCTGTGACCAAGCAAGTGGTCGACATGGCTCACAAGTTGGGTGTGACAGTTGAAGGCGAGTTAGGCTGTTTAGGTTCGCTCGAGACCATGCAGGGCGATAAAGAGGATGGTCACGGAGCAGACGGCAAATTGACGATGGATCAGTTGCTGACGGATCCTGAACAGGCCGCTGACTTTGTGCGCAAGACGCAGCTCGATGCGTTGGCGATCGCGATTGGTACGAGCCACGGCGCATACAAATTTACGCGTAAGCCTACCGGCGATATTTTGTCGATCTCACGTATCAAAGAGATCAACAAGCGTTTGCCGAACACGCATTTGGTGATGCATGGCAGCTCAAGCGTCCCACAAGAACTGTTGGCAGAGATTCGCCAGTTCGGTGGCGATATGAAAGAAACCTACGGCGTGCCGGTGGAAGAAATTCAAGAGGCCATCAAGTTCGGCGTGCGTAAGATCAACATCGATACGGACATTCGTTTGGCAATGACCGGTGCGATTCGCCGCTTCTTCGCAGAGAATCCCGGCAAATTCGATCCTCGTGAATATTTGAAGCCTGCACGCGAGGCAGCGAAAGGTATCTGCGTGGCTCGTTACCAACAGTTTGGTACGGCCGGTAACGCGAGCAAGATCAAAGTGGTTCCGCTTAAAGATGTCGCTGCTCAGTATGCTGCTGGCAAGCTTTCGCAGGTCGTGCAATAGTGGCTGCAGCGCTTTATCAATCCAGCATTAAGTCTTTGCCGCTGCTCGCGCGCGGCAAGGTTCGGGATATGTACGCGGTGGGTGACGATAAGTTACTGATTGTGGCGTCTGATCGTATCTCTGCCTTTGATGTAATTTTGGATGATCCGATACCGGGCAAAGGCCAAGTTCTAAAAGAGTTGACAGACTTTTGGCTCGAGAAATTGGCGCACATATTGCCCAACCACTCCACAGGAGTGAGGCCGGAAGACGTGGTGACAGCCGAAGAGCGTGATCAGGTTATCGGTCGCGCCGTTGTCGTCAAGCGACTTAAGCCGATTCTTGTCGAGGCCGTTGCACGCGGTTACCTCATCGGCTCGGGCTGGAAAGACTATCAACAGTCCGGCGCTGTGTGTGGCATTGCATTGCCACCCGGTTTGAAACAGGCTGGGAAATTACCACAGCCGATCTTTACGCCCGCTGCAAAGGCTGAGTTCGGCCTGCATGACGAGAATGTAGATTTTGATCACGTCATTAAAGAGGTCGGTCGTGAAATGGCTGAGCGCATTCGTGACGTGACCTTACGTCTGTATTCTGAGGCGGCTGCCTTTGCGGCAACGAAAGGCATCATCATTGCTGACACCAAGTTTGAATTTGGTCTAGATGCGAACGGCACGCTGCATTTAATGGATGAGGTGTTGACGCCTGACTCATCGCGTTTTTGGCCTGCAGACGGCTACAAAGAAGGTATTAGTCCACCGTCTTTCGACAAGCAGTTTGTACGTGATTGGCTTGAAACGCAGGATTGGGGAAAGACTCCTCCCGCACCGCGGCTTCCGGCGGACGTGATCGCCAAAACCGCCGCTAAATATCGCGAAGCACTTGACCGACTCACGGCTTAAGAAGGTTTGTTATGAACGCATCTCCTAGCTCTGCAGCACCTGTTGTCGGTGTCATCATGGGTTCCTCCAGTGATTGGGAGGTGATGCAACACGCCGTCACCATGCTCAATGATTTTGGAGTGGCGTGCGAAACACGCGTGGTCTCCGCGCATCGCATGCCCTTGGATATGGCCGAGTATGGTGCTGCCGCCGCTGGACGCGGCTTGCGTGCCGTGATTGCTGGAGCTGGAGGCGCTGCACATTTGCCAGGCATGATGGCTGCGCTAACAGAGGTTCCTGTGTTCGGCGTGCCGGTGCCTTCACGTTATTTGCGCGGCGAAGATTCTTTGTTATCGATTGTTCAAATGCCTAAGGGTGTGCCGGTCGCGACGTTTGCGATTGGTGAAGCAGGTGCTGCGAATGCAGCACTTCATGTGATCGCTAACTTAGCAACAACAGATGCTGCGCTGCGTGAGAAACTCAAGGCGTTCCGTGCTCGACAGACTGAGGCCGCGCGTGCGATGAAGGTACCTTTGTGATCGCACCAGGTGAATGGCTGGGGCTGATGGGTGGCGGCCAGTTAGGCCGCATGTTCTGCCATGCTGCCCAAGCCATGGGTTATCGCGTTGCGGTTCTAGACCCCGCCAACGAAGGTCCGGCAGCCGCCGTGGCCGATATGCATATCCAGGCTGCATACGATGACGAGACGGCGCTACTGAAACTCGCACAACGATGCCGTGCTGTGACGACTGAGTTTGAAAACGTACCCGCCGAAAGCTTGAGGGCTTTAGCCGCGCACTGTCGTGTCACGCCTGGGGGTCATGCCGTTGAGATCGTGCAAGATCGCATTGCCGAAAAGGCTTTTATTACATCGCAGGGTGTGGCTGTCGCACCTTACGCGGCGATCCGCTCTGAAGAAGATCTACGGTCCGCACCTGCGAATTTGTTTCCTGGAATTCTAAAGGTTGCGCGCCTTGGTTATGACGGGAAAGGCCAGGCCAGAGTGCGCAGTTGCGACGAAGCGATTAAAGCTTTTGCCGAATTCGGCGGCGTGCCTTGTGTACTAGAGGCGATGCTTGATCTGAAAGAAGAGTTGTCTGTTGTGCTCGCACGTGGCCTCGATGGAGTGTGTGAAATTTTTCCTGTGGCGCGCAATGTGCACGAGCAAGGTATCTTGGCGGTTACGACGCTTGATTTGCAGCCTGTACCGATGACTGAGCGTGCCATCCAAGCTGCTCTCGCGATCGCACGCGGCCTCAACTATGAAGGCGTGCTGTGCGTTGAGTTTTTCGTGTTGGGTGATGGCCAATTATTGGTGAATGAAATTGCGCCGCGTCCGCACAATAGTGGTCACTTCAGCATGAATGCCTGTGTCACAAGTCAATTCGAGCAACAAGCGCGCGTCATGGCAGGGCTGCCGCTTGGTAGTACGCGATTGCTCGCACCCGTTGTGATGTTAAATATTTTGGGCGATGTCTGGTACCCCGGAAAGGATGACGTGCAGACCGAGCCCAATTGGGCAGGTGTACTGGCTATTCCTGGTGCGTCGTTGCATTTGTACGGAAAGAGAGAGGCCCGCCGGGCTCGCAAGATGGGGCATGTCAACTGCACTGGACGTACGCTTGCTGAGGCTGTGGATGCAGCAAACAAAGTAGTGGGTCTTTTGCGATTGCCTGTCGCTGCGACGTTGTAGTGTGCGAGCGCATGTGTAATGGCTATCAAGCAAGCACAAACGGATAGTCCCTCTACAGGCACACAGCCGTTTGCCTCCGATGCAGACATCGATCACGCGGTTGATGTATTGCGAGCGGGTGGCTTGGTAGCGTTTCCGACAGAAACCGTTTACGGCTTAGGCGCCGACGCTGAAAATATCGACGCGGTAAATCGTATCTATCTTGCGAAAGGTAGACCTCAAAATCACCCCGTTATTGTGCATGTTGCTCCGGAAGCAGACCTATCCTATTGGGCGCAAGCCGTACCTCCTGAGGCGCAGCTGTTGATTGATGCGTTCTGGCCTGGGCCGTTGACGTTGATTTTGAAACGCGCGGCGCACATACCGGATGTCGTCAGTGGCGGCCAAGATAGCGTTGGTCTTCGGTGTCCGTCGCACCCTGTCGCGCAGCGTTTGATTCGTGCATTCTCAGCGACCAAACATTCTGGGCAAGGTGGGATTGCCGGCCCCTCAGCAAATAAGTTCGGACGGGTGTCCCCAACACTCGTCTCTCATGTGCGGGATGAATTTCCCGAGCTAGCGTCGCAAGGCTTGCCGATCTTAGAAGGTGGGGCGAGTACGGTAGGAATCGAATCCACGATTGTCGATCTATCTCGGTTAGCGGATGGTGTTGGGCCAGTCTTATTGCGTCCCGGACACATCAGCCCCGCGCAAATCGCCGAAGTACTGGAGCGACAAGTGCTCGATGCCGATGCACAAGCACCGCGTGTTTCGGGTGCGTTGAAATCTCATTACGCGCCACATACGCCACTGGCTTTGCTCCCCGCATCGGTTATGTTGGAGTTTGCCCGCGCGCATGCGACTTCAGAAAATAAAAAAATTGTTTTTGTTACCCACACGCTACGCTCAGAGACGCATGTCCGGCGTACCGACGTTGACTGGGTAGTCATGCCTAGTGATCCGACTGCCTACAGTCAAGCTTTGTACGCGACCTTGCGATCCCTTGATCAGGCAGGATACAGCCAGATCTTTTGGGAAACGCTGCCAGACGATCCAAGATGGCTGGGGGTCGCGGACCGACTCGCTCGCGCCGCCGCCTAAGCAAAACCTCATAAGACTATTCGTGACCGACTATTTTTTTATCGGAGCCTGTGTTCGTGCGCCGAATATGTAGGTGAATTGATAAATTTAAATTATGCTAGATGTCGCAAATCTCGCAGAGACAAGCGGTCTGCTTTAAACAGATCGTTAACAACATTTAAAGAGAGCGGCTATGCATAAAATTATTTACGCAATGACTGTCTGCGTTGGGCTTTTGTTTTCTCCTTCGCATGTCCATGCGCAAGCTTATCCAGACAAGCCAATTAAATTGATTGTTCCTTGGCCACCGGGTGGCGGTGCGGATGTCGTGTCTCGCTTGCTATCCAAGGCGGTGGGAGATGATCTTGGTACGCAAATCATTATCGATAATCGCGCGGGTGCTGCGGGCAACATCGGCGCAACAGCGGCAGCACGTTCAGCTCCGGATGGTTACACAATCGTTTTTGCGTATTCGGGCACCCATTCGATTAATCGGCATCTTTACAAATCGATGCCTTTTGAGGAGTCCGACTTTGCGCCTGTCGTATTTGTTGCGTCCGTTCCGCAGCTGCTGACGGTCCGAGCCGATAGTCCCTATAAATCTGTCGCGGATGTCATTGCCGCTGCCAAAGCGAATCCAGGAAAACTCACGTACGGCTCAAGTGGTAACGGTGCGATTAATCACTTGGCTGGCCAGATGTTCGCCGATATGGCGGGTGTCAAACTACAGCACGTCCCCTACAAAGGCGGTGCACCCGCGACGAATGCGATTCTGTCCGGTGAGATTGATTTGATTTTTGGTGAACCTGCTCCCTTACTGCCACACGTGAAAGGCGGGAAATTGCGGGCCTTGGCGGTCACGAGTGCGAAGCGCTCTCCGGGCGTACCTGATCTGCCTACTATCGCCGAGGTAGCCGTGCCGGGTTATGAGGTGACATCATGGAATGGATTTCTCGCACCGACTGGAACGCCGGATGCGGCGATTAAGCGACTCAACGCGTCTTTTAATAAGGTTCTCGCAGACCCAGCGATGCGTGAGCGCTTGATTCAAATGGGATACGAGCCTATTGGTGGGGCCCCCGATTTGTTTTCAAAACACATCGACGCAGAAACAAAAAAATGGGGTCCTGTGATCAAGGCCTCGGGTCTTGAGATGAATTAAATGATATTCATGAGTCAAAGCGGGATCGTCGATCCCGCTCGTGAACCAGCCTGGCGCGAGTGGTATGTTGACCACTTGCGGATCATGTGTACAGTCGATGGTATCGATTCGGCACAGCGTTTTCGTACCGATACGCCTAACTGGCCTCCCTCGCTTGCGATGTATACGATCAGATCTCCAGAGGTTTTTCTCGACCCGTATTATCAAAAAATACGTGGAATGGGTCCTTGGCTTGAGCTTATTGATCGACGCTATTACAAACGAAATTTGTTTGAAGGCGAGCGAGAAGGACGGGCTATCGTCGCACCACAATTAGGTCAGGACGAGGTCTTGCTTGTTACGGATCAGTCCTCCCCAGTGGACGCTACATTACCTTTTATTTGGCTCAAGACCGTCGGTCTGGACCAAAGCACTCCCTATAGAGGGATTTGTGTCATCGCGAAAGCGCAATTATTAAGCTTGCCTAAAGGCGCTGGCGTTGCGGTATACCTTCCGGACTGAAATAGTGTGAATGTTCCTCGACTAACCTTAATTGTAGGTGCGACGGGCCAGATTGGTAGCAGCGTCGGGGCCCATTTGTTCGAACAGGGTGGATGGAATCCAATCGGACTGGCGCGTACGCCCGCACTCGATTCAAGCTATCCCATGGTGGCACTTGATCTGACTAATGCACAGGACTGCATGAGTCAGATTGCCACGATTCAAAGCGTAACCCATGTCTTGTACGCAGCGCGCTTTGATCACTTCGGTGGCGAACTAGAGTCGCGCGAAACGAATGTACAAATGTTAGAAAATTTATTGAACGCATTAGAGCCCGTCTCAGAGCGTTTGCAGCATATCCATTTGGTACACGGTACAAAATATTACGGCCATACAGTCAAAGAGCGGCCGACGCCCTACCTAGAAAGTGATCCCTGCGGCAACTTCAATAGTTTTTATTTTGAGCAGCAGCGCATGCTAGAGCAGCGGCAATCCGGCCAAGACTGGAGTTGGTCAATATCTCGGCCACATGCGTTTTGTAATTATCGTATTGACGAGCCACGAAATATGATTTTGATCGTGGGCTTGTACGCCTCTATTTTGCGTGAACTTGGACTGCCGCTCATCTACCCAGGAACGCCCCGTAGCTTCGTAGCGAAAACGCAGTTTTCTTGGCTGCCGACCTTGGCACGCGCGGCAGCGTGGATGATGAGCGACCCACGGTGTGCCAATCAAGCCTATAACATTGTGAATGGCGATCCGATGAGTTGGTCTGAGTTATGGCCACTCTTTGCGAAATACTTTGATATGGAATGTGGTGGACCACAAGAGAGCACGTTCGCTGATTTTTCTCGCCGCTATGTGGGAACGTGGGAGGAGATGACGAGCAAGTACGGGTTACAACGTTCTGATTTGCTGACATTAGCGCAATGGCCATATGGCGACTATGTCATGTCTCTGCAATGGGATGTTGTGTCTGATATGCGTAAAGCTGAACGCGATGGTTTTCATGAGCGGGTCAATACGCCCAAGATGTGGCTAGAAGGTTTTGATTTTTTTAGATCGCAAAAAATTATTCCGTAAAGGCAAATGTAAAGTGGTAACAATGATTAAGACAGATGTTTTAGTGGTGGGTGGCGGTGGGGCAGGTTTGGCTGCCGCGTCAGAGGCAGCATTAGCAGGCCGTCAGGTCATCTTGTTGGAGAAAAATGCCGAGACAGGCGGTTCGACCTCATGGTCAGTTGGCTCGATCACTGCAACGGGCACACCGCATCAGCGCCGAGCGGGAATTGTAGACAGCACAGATGCGCATTTTGAGGATATGGCTAAGCACGCAGGCGAGCTCGCCCCTCGCGATAATCTGAAACTGCGCCGAATCCTGGTAGACAACACGTCCGAGATGATCGATTGGTTAATGAAGCTCGGAGTGGTATTCGTGGGGCCGGAGGAGGAACCCCCGCATCGTGTCGCACGCATGCATAACGTGGTTCCCAATTCAAAGTCGTTCGCCTACCATTTAACGCGTCACTGTCAGCAACTTGGAGTGGATATTAGGTTAAATACTTCGCTGGATAGTTTGCTACTTGAAGGTGATCGTGTCGTCGGTGCACAGGTTCGCACGTCCACCGGTGAGATACAGAAGATCCATGCACGTTGCGGAGTGATCTTGGCAAGCGGAGATTACAGTGCCGCGGCTGATTTGAAAGCGAGTTTTGCGAACGCTGATGTAGCGTTGGTTGACGCCATCAACACAACAGCCACAGGTGATGGCCATCGGATTGCAATGCAGGTTGGTGCAAAAGTTGTGAACGGCGATATCGTGCGGGGACCTATCATGCGTTTTATTGCCCCTACACGCCCTAATTTGCTGCAAAAGCTACCCCCTAAGAAATGGATTGCGCAGTTGATCGCGGTTTCGGCTAACTATCTGCCTAAATTTATTTTGCGTCCTTTCCTCATGAGTTTTTTGACGACTGCCGTCAGCCCTTCTACTGATCTGTACAAGCAGGGGGGTATTTTGATTAACAAACGCGGGGAACGTTTCACGGATGAGTTGAATAAGCCGAACCGCGATATGGCGAAGCAGCCTGATCGACTCGGCTGGATTGTTTTTGATCACGCAGTCGCAGAAAAATTTGCAGCTTGGCCGTACTTTATTTCAACAGCCCCAGGCGTTGCCTATGCCTATTTAGCCGACTATCGACGTAATCGTCCTGATATTTATCATCAAGCTAACAGTATCGAAGACTTAGCGCACAGCATGGGTGTGGACCCAAAGGCCTTATCAGCGAGTGTGAATAGATACAACGATAGCGAGCGTGGAGAACGTCCTGCCATTACCGAAGGGCCGTTTTATGCTCTTGGGCCAGTCAAAAGCTATGTGGTGTTCACGGATGGTGGTTTGAATGTCAACGAGCAATTGCAAGTTATTCATTCGAACGGAAATGTGATTCCCGGCCTGTATGCCGCAGGCTCCGCCGGCCAAGGAGGGTTATTGTTGGAGGGGCATGGGCACCATCTTGGCTGGGCCTTCATCTCGGGACGCCTTGCAGGTCAATATGTCGCTAGAAATGAAACGACAGGAGCTGGATCATGATTAAAAAGACGAAGCGGTTCGGACTGTTATTGCCTTCATCAAATACGACGCAAGAGCCGGAGTTTGCCGAGGTGTTGCCTGATAATGTATCGCTGCATTGCGCTCGGTTGACCTTGCGTAATATTGATCCAGAGTCGACGATCAAGATTGTTGCAGAGCTCGAGTCCGAGGCTGAAAAGCTCAAAGATGCCGCGGTGGACGCTGTGGTGCTATCTGCCACCGCACCGTCGACGCGCTTAGGCAAGGGATATGACAAGCAAATTTGTGCGCGTATTGAACAGGCGTGCGGTAAGCCTGCCACAACGGCAGCGACCGCGATGCTTGAAGCATTCTCGTTGCTAGGTATCAAGAAAATTGTATTGGCCGCGCCTTGGGGTGAGGGTACCAATCACACTGTCGCAGAATTTATAGAGGCAAGTGGCGTGAAGGTGTTGCGACAAATGGCAATGGGGATTGTGAGCAATATTGAGGTTGGCCATTTGTCGGCGCAAACCGCATATGACCTTGGTCGGCAGGCAGATCACCCTGATGCGGATGCTATTTTTCTAGCGTGTGGCAACTGGATGACCTTAGAAATTATTGATGCTCTTGAAAAAGACACGGGTAAGCCGGTGCTCAGCACAAATAGTTGCGCGATTTGGGCCACGATGAATTTGATTGGTGGCGCATGGTCAATCCCGGGCTATGGAAAGCTGTTGGCAAACAAAGTATAAGGTTGACGCTCATGTATCCCACCCCACCAAGTATCAAAACCGAAGTCTTCTTTCGTGTGCCGGATCATCTTCGGCGCCCAGGTCAACTTAATGCCGAGAGACGTGCTGCAGCGAAGGGCGGTGACAAGACGGACTGCTTTCTTGAAGGTCCTTCATTCGATTTAGCAGGCAATCTGTCTTTGGTCGACGTCGCTTTTAGTCGAATATTTCGTGTTGATCCTGCTGGAAATTTCGAGGTGCTGTGTGAGTACAACGGCGAGCCTAATGGATTGAAAATACATCGCGACGGTAGAATTTTCGTCACAGATCACAAGCTGGGTTTACTGTTAATTGACCCGAGTACCGGGAGCTTGTCGCCTGTCGTTGAGCGCTATATGACAGAGAGCTTCAAGGGGTTGAATGATTTATTCATTACCAGCCAAGGTGATTTGTATTTTACGGACCAAGGACAAAGCAGTATTGATGACCCAAACGGAAAGGTGTATCGACTTAACGCCGCTGGTCGCCTGGAAAAACTATTGCACCGTGTGCCCAGTCCAAATGGCATTGTCATGAGCCCTGATGAGAAGCTGCTATATGTCGCAGCGACTCGTGGGAATTGTGTCTGGCGTTCGTACTTGACTCCGGATGGTGCACTGGCTCGCACGGGAATTTTCGTGCAACTATCTGGCGGTACCGGTCCTGATGGGATGGCCATGGATATCGCAGGTAATTTGATGGTGGCGCATGTTGGCGCGGGAATCGTTTGGGGATTTTCCGCGTTAGGCGTCCCAATTATGCGAATCGATTCGTGTAAGGGATTGGCGACAACGAATATGGCCTATGGCGGAAAAGATAATCGTACGCTGTTCATTACTGAGTCTGAGAGTGGATCTGTGCTGGTGGCCAACCTAGATATTCCAGGTCGGCCAATGCATTCCCACCAATAGAGTTAGTCCAGCTTGAGATCGGCCGCTTTGACGACACGTGCCCACTTCGCCATATCGGCTTGAATAAACTCGGCAAAGTCCTTTTCAGTGGTAATTGTTGGTACCAGGCCGAGTTTGGCTAAGTCGGCGATGACCTCGGGTTGGCTGAGAACATCGAGCGCTGCCACGTGGATCTTGTTACGTACATCAGCCGGAGTTTTTGCTGGCGCGACTAACCCATACCAGTAGTCCATATCGAAACCTGGGACTCCCGCTTCGATAAAGGTTGGAACATCTGGCATAGCCGAGGAGCGGGTTTTGCCGGTTTGTGCGATGGCGACAAGTTGACCAGAGCGCACGATGCCTGCCACTGCAGGTAGGGGAGCAAAAAGCACCATGTCACGCTGTTGCCCAAGCATGTCGGCGGTGACTGCGCCGGTGCCTTTGTATGGCACATGTGTGAGTTTGATTTTTGTTTCAAAAATAAATAGCTCAGCAGCCATATGCGCACCACTGCCTGCGCCAGCTGATCCGAAATTAATTTTTCCTGGGTTCGCTTTAGCGAGCCTGACTAAATCACCGGCGGTCTTTACTTCTGAGGAAGGGTGCGCCACAAGCACCATGGGTGCCGCGGCGAGCGCAGTTACCGCGACAAAGTCACGCTCGACGTTATAGGGCAGCTTAGGGTAGAGCCCCGGATTAATACCGATCTCAGAAACTGATCCGACGAGTAGCGTCTTTCCATCAGGTGCAGCCCGTGCAACAAATTGTGCACCGATTGAACCAGCCGCGCCGGGCTTATTTTCGATTGCGGTCGTGGTGCCAAGCTTTTCGGCGATTTTCGGCATGACACGTCGTGCGAGGACATCGGTGCCGCCTCCGGGTGCGAAAGGAATAATGACGTTGATCGGTCGATCCGCTGCACCTTGCGCGTGCGATGTGATTGGATTGAGTGCAGTTAACGCAGATGCGAGTATCGCTGCGCAGCCAAACAAAAATTTAGTCTTCATGTTTTCTCCTGAGTGTCTCGATGCTATGGCATCTGTTTTATATCGCTCGATATTACTGGATATTTAGCCGCCTCTTCTACAAGTTCTTGACACGAGCTACCCCCTGTGGAACGATGCAGACGAGGCTCGGGTTACAGCCTCTGATCAAAAATAATGAAAGAGACATATGCGTGAAGCAACCCATCTTGATTTAAAGCTATCTGGAAAAACCGCTTGGGTATTAGGCGCATCCGGCGCGATCGGTTCGGCAATCGCCACGATGTTGGCGGACTGTGGTGTACGCGTTTTTTTGAGTGGACGTAATCAGACTAAGCTTCAGGAAGTGTGTGATCGTATTACTCAAGCAGGTGGTCGCGCGAACGTTCAGGCGCTTGATGCAACTCAATCCGCAGCTGTCGATGCAGCTGCTGAGATGATTGTGCGTGAAGCGGGCGGCATCGATATTCTGGTGAATTCGACCGCTTTGCCGACTTTTGGAAAATTCCTTGAACTCACCGATACAGATTGGGAACGCACATTCCAAAGTAAGTTGATGGTCTATGTACGAACCATGCGCGCAGTACTGCCTTCTATGATTGCTGCGGGTGGTGGAACGATTATCAATATCTCCGGCAAAGCGGGTCGACTACCTTCACCGGCGCATTTGCCTGGAGGAAGTATGAACGCCGCCATCAATCTGCTCACCAAGGGCATTGCAGATGCGTACCAGCATCAAGGCGTTCGTGCCAATACGATTGCACCCGGCCCCATTGCGTCAGAACGCCTGAACGCATTGACTGCACAACTCGCAACAATCTCGACCGCCAATCCGGAGTTTATGGCGCGCAAAGGGGAGCCTGAGGATGTAGCGCGTGCGGTGGCATGGCTTGCGAGTCCATTGTCAGATTACATGAATGGGATTGTTTTGCCGTTGGATGGTGGATCGATTCCAACTGTCTAGTTGTTTTTCCGACAAAAGAAATATTTCGGCAATTTGGTGAGGAGGCTTGTGTGAACAAAACATTTAAAAAAATTATTGGTGCCACAGCGGTTGTGTTCAGCTGCACCGCAAGCGTCATGGCGCAAGATGTGTACCCATCAAAAGCTATAAAGCTCATCGTGCCGTTGGGAGCAGGGGGTGCAACAGATGTCGTTGCGCGTGTCGTGGCGAGCAAGCTATCACAGCGGTTAGGACAGCAAGTCGTCGTTGAAAATCGTCCAGGTGCGGAAGGCATCATCGGTGTGAATGCGGGAGCAAAAGCGGATCCGGATGGCTACACCCTAGTCCTCGGCTCGAGCACGACCTTAGCTGCAAATTTTCAATTGCGTAAGAGTTTGCCCTTTCATCCCGTCAACGACTTGGCTCCAGTATCGATGGCGCTGAAAGATTTTTACAATATTTTGGTGATTAGTCCTAACGTTCCTGCGAATACGCTTCAAGAATTCATTGCCCTCGCGAAAGCGAATCCCGGGAAGTTTAATTACGGCACAGCGACGGTTGGATCCAAAATCTGCATGGAGATGTTCAAGACTGCAGCCGGCATTGATTTAAAAACCATCAACTATAAGAGCTCGCCCCAGGCGCTCAATGACTTGATGGGCGGTCAGTTGGAAATTATTTGTGAACCCGTGGCTACCTCGGTACCAAATATCAAGTCTGGCAAAATTAAGTCGATAGGCGTCACGAGCTTGACCCGCGTGGAGCAGGCGCCGGACCTGCCGACCGTAACCGAGCTCGGGTTGCCTGGGTTTGACTACAGCGCTTGGGTTGCGGTCTTTGCACCTGCCAAGACTCCGCAGCCGATTATCGATCGCTTAGCAAAAGAATTGGCAGTCGTTCTGGCCGATCCAGAGACCGATGCAAAAATCCGTTCCATTGGTGCAGCCCCGATGATTGGCGGTCCTAAAGAACTCGCGGAGTTACTGAATGCAGAGATCGCTCGCGCTGGCAAAGTAGTGAAAGATGCAGGGATTCAACCGGAATAGTTGCTATGAGCGGAAAACCCAGAATATTTTTAGTGCATGCTGTCGATGTATCGATGGCGCCTGCGTCAACGAGTTTTAAAAAGCTATGGCCAGAGGCCAGCATTATCAATTTGCTCGATGAATCGCTTGCGGTTGATATGCTGGCTGACGGGAAGATGACGCCACGTATGGTGGAGCGCTTCGCACGTCTGGGGCAGTATTGCGTCGACGCCGGTGCGGATGCAATCCTTTTCACTTGCTCGGCGTTTGGCGAGGCGATTAATCACCTTAAGACATTGCAACGTATTCCGATCCTGACGCCTAATCAGGCGTTGTTTGAAGAGCTACTTGCGATGGGTGGTAAAGCGGCAATGCTTACAACCTTCACACCATCGGTACAAGCGCTACGTAGTGAGTTGTTTGAAATGGCGACTGCGCAACACCTCAACCCGGAGGTCGATTCATTTATGGTGGAGGGTGCGTTGGATGCGCTCTTGGCTCAACGCGGACAAGAACACGATCGCTTGATTGCGCAGCGTGTGAATCAGCTCAGTGAATATCCGACGATTGTTTTGGGCCAGTTTTCAATGGCACAAGCTGCGTCGCATCCGGACATTACATCGTCGGCACGCATTCTAACCACGCCTGATTGTGCGGTGAGAAAGCTCAAGATGTTGCTTGGTGTTTGATACACAAGCAGGTGCTGGGCGTCCGTGCATTACGAACGCCCAGGAAGTTTTAGAAAAACGCCTGGATTCCAGTTTGTGCACGACCAAGAATCAGGGCGTGTACATCGTGGGTGCCTTCGTAGGTGTTGACGACTTCAAGATTGACCAGGTGACGTGCAACGCCGAACTCGTCTGAAATACCGTTTCCACCCAACATGTCACGCGCCATACGTGCAACGTCCAAGGCTTTACCGCAAGAGTTGCGCTTCATAATTGAGGTGATCTCAACCGCGGCTGTTCCCTCGTCTTTCATACGACCAAGGCGCAAGCAGCCTTGTAAACCGAGTGTAATTTCCGTTTGCATGTCAGCGAGCTTCTTTTGAATCAATTGATTCGCTGCGAGTGGTCGACCAAACTGTTTGCGGTCGAGTGTGTACTGACGTGCCATGTGCCAGCAGAACTCAGCCGCGCCCAGAGCGCCCCACGCAATACCGAAGCGTGCTGAGTTCAGGCAGGTAAATGGGCCTTTGAGTCCGGTCACGCCAGGAAGCATCTGCTCATCGCCTACTTCGACGTTATCCATCACGATTTCGCCGGTGATCGACGCACGCAGACCAACTTTTCCATGGATTGCGGGTGCCGACAAGCCTTTCATTCCTTTCTCAAGGATGAAGCCGCGAATGCGCCCATCGTGATCGCCGCCCACACATTTACCCCAGACAACAAAAACGTCTGCGATTGGCGAGTTCGAGATCCACATTTTGTTGCCGGTGAGTGAGTAGCCACTGGCAGTTTTTACTGCGCGCGTTTCCATTCCAGCAGGATCCGAGCCGTGGTTAGGTTCAGTCAAACCAAAGCAACCGATCCACTCGCCGCGCGCGAGTTTAGGTAGATATTTTTGCTTTTGCGCTTCGCTGCCAAATTCGTTGATTGGCACCATTACCAGTGAGGACTGAACACTCATCATGGAGCGATAGCCCGAGTCAACGCGCTCAACTTCGCGTGCGATCAAGCCGTAGCTGACATAGTTCAATCCCGAACCACCGTATTCTGTTGGGATTGTTGGGCCAAGCAATCCGAGCTCGCCCATCTCGGGGAAGATGTTGACGTCAGTCTTCTCGTGGCGGAAACCCTCCAGTACGCGCGGCGCGAGCTTGTCTTGACAGTAGGAGCGCGCGGCATCTCTTACCATACGCTCTTCGTCTGTAAGTTGGCTGTCCAGTAAGAGGGGATCTTCCCAATTGAAGGTGGCGTCAGTGGCCATGAAATGCTCCAAATAATTGAATATTGAATAAGAAAATTGTACGGGTTGTATGCAACGCTGCTCTGGAAAGACCTCAGGCTTTTTGGGCAGCGGCTCGAAGTTTCGAGATAGTCGTCGTGGGTGTAATGGCTTCTGGGTCGATCAAGCAGTGAATAATCGCAGGTAATCCACTCGCCACCGCACGCTCGAACGCAGGACCAAAGTCCTCTGTTTTTTCAACGCGCTCGCCATGACCGCCGAATGCTCGTGCATACGCTGAAAAGTCAGGGTTTTTGAGCTGTGTGGCGGAGATACGACCTGGATAATGCTTTTCCTGGTGCATGCGAATCGTGCCATACATGCCGTTATCAACAATAACCACGACTAGCGGTAGGTTGTACTGAACAGCGGTCGCAAACTCCTGGCCGTGCATCATGAAACAGCCGTCACCTGCGAAACAAACGACGAGCTTGTCTGGGAAGATACGCTTAGCGCCTACCGCAGCAGGTAAGCCATACCCCATCGAACCTGAAGTCGGTGCGAGCTGTGTACCAAATTGTGTGAAACGATGGAAACGATGTAGCCAGGTGGCGAAGTTACCCGCGCCGTTCGTCATGATTGCGTCTGCTGGAAGCTTAGATTCCAAATAGGCCATCACACCGCCCATCTGCAGATTGCCAGGGGTCTTGATAGGCGCTGGGTCACTCCAGTTGAGATAGCTCTGGTGCATGGCAGCCGTACTCGCGGCCCAAGGTGTCGCCGCTGGTGTTGCCAACGCACTCAGTTCCGACGCGAATGCAATGGGTGAGGCATTGATTGCGACTGCTGCGCGGTAGACACGACCGAGCTCACCGCTATCTGGATGCACGTGAACGAGCGTTTGCTTGGGTACGGGGATATCGAACAGTGTGTAGGCCTGGCTAGGCATTTCTGACATGCGTCCGCCGACAAGCAAGACGAGATCGGCGTCCTGTACACGCTTCAAGAGCTCGGGGTTCAAACCAATACCAACATCGCCGATGAAGCAAGGGCTTGTAGCGGGGAAAAGCATTTGGCGGCGAAACGACACCGCTACGGGTAGCTTAAAGCGTTCAGCAAAATCGACAAACTGTTTGACGGCAGTGGCGTTCCAGCGGGCGCCGCCGAGAATGGCGACGGGTGCCTTAGCTTGCGCTAAGCGCTTGGCGAGATCCGCCATCTGACCGGCTGAGGGTGCGGAATCGATGGCTTCGTAATGTGGAGCGTCAGGCACGGTGGCGTGTTCGACTAGCATGTCTTCGGGCAGGGCGATGACAACAGGGCCAGGACGGCCAGAGGTTGCCACATGAAAAGCACGAGAGAGGATTTCAGGGATGCGTGCTGGGTCGTCGATTTCGGTTGCCCATTTCGCTGCTTGGCCAAACACTGCCCGATAATCCATCTCCTGGAAGGCTTCGCGCTCACGCATGCCGCGTTCGATCTGACCCACAAATACAATCATTGGGGTGGAGTCTTGCTTAGCGATGTGAATGCCCGCGAGTGCGTTCGAGGCACCTGGGCCGCGCGTGACCATACAGATACCAGGTTGTCCGGTGAGTTTTCCATGGGCATCCGCCATCATGGCGGCGCCACCTTCTTGACGGCAGACGGTGACTTCAATGTTCACGTCGACGAGGGCATCTAGGACGGCTAAAAAGCTTTCGCCCGGTACGCAAAATACATGCTTGACGCCGTGGCTGACTAACTGACCGACCAGAATTTGGCCGCCGGTGCGGGGATCTTTGGCTGAAGGGGCTTGGCTCATTATTTTTTAGTAATTTGGTGTAAGTGGGATGGGGTTAATCATATCGTGTTGCAGGATGTTTTTCTTGGCGGGCCTATCTAAATTGAGGCGCCAAGCCAGTCGCACAGTGCAATGTCAGCTAGGGCGGTGTCGCCCAAGGGGTCTCTGGCTGCAAGGCGATGTTGCAGCACTAAATCTGCCAGTTTTTGACGAATCGGCATTGCGGCATGTTTAGCTTCCCAGCGCATGCCCGCCATGGTGACCACATGATAAAGGGCGCTTGCTGCCTGTCGTGCCTGCTCAGACGTATTCGATTGGCTCGCGTGCTCGGCAAAGGCGAAGGCGCGTTCAACGCGTTCAGCTTGCAGTGCTGCCAGCGCGGGTGAGACAGGCATGCCTTCTGCCAGAAGCGCGTCAACATGCGCGCGAAGAGCGGGTAAGGCATCTTCACGTTGAATTGCCCGCAACACATCTAAGGCAACGATGTTGCTTGTTCCTTCCCAGATCGAGCCCAGATGCGAATCGCGCAGCACGCGCGGATCGCTCCACTCTTCAATATAGCCACAGCCCCCGCGCACTTCCATCGCATCTCCCGCGACTTTGCGCGCGTCTCGACAGGCACGAAACTTGATCAGCGGAGTCATGATGCGCATTAAAGGCCGCTTGTTTGGATCCTGGTCTGCCGCCGCAAGTGCTTGGGCGGTTTGATACACCATCGTCCTTGCTTGCTCGGTTGCCACCGCCATTTTGCTCAACTGACGCTGCATCAATGGCATATCGATCAGTCGTTTGCCGAAGGCGCGACGATTTTTTGCGACATATAACGCTTCGGTGAGTGCGCGGCGCATTAAGCCTGCGGCCCGAACGCCGTTCGATAGCCGTGAGTTATTAATCATATCGGCCATTTGCTTAAACCCCATACCGCGCTCGCCGACGAGCCACGCGAACGCACCTTCAAGACGAATTTCACCACTCGCCATTGAGCGGGTGCCGAGCTTATCTTTGAGTCGCAGAATACGGTAGTTATTCGGTGTGCCGTCAGGTCGCGTGCGTGGCAGCAAAAAGAGCGATACACCTCGAAGTCCCTCGATGGGCTCAGAGCGCGCCAACACCATCGCGAAACCGGCATCTGGGTTTGAGCAGAACCATTTATCCCCAGTGAGCAACCAGTCTCCAGCCGCATTTTGCTGTGCTTGCGTGGCCGTCGCGCTCACGTCTGAGCCTGCTCCTTGCTCCGTCATGAACATGGCACCCTGATGCAGGGCATCAAAGTCCTGCGTGGTGACCATGGGTAGTACTTGTTCGACGAGTGCTGGATCACCAAATTTTCTCAAGGTGCGTGCCAAAGAGTCGGTCATGCTGACTGGGCAGCACAAGCCGAATTCGGCTTGAACAAACAGATAGGTCAATGCGTATTTCGCAGCCGGCGGCATGGCTGTTGGCCATCCCAACACACCACCTCGATGGGAGAGTGCAGCGAGCCCGAATTCGCTGTAGGCAAAGCGCTCGAGTTCAACGTAGGCAGGGTGTTTGTTCACGTGCGAAACATCGATGCCTGCACGGCTGCGAACCGACAACGTTGGCGGATTCTTGTCTGCAACGCCTGCTAAATCGTCAAGCAAGGAGCCCGCGAGTGCACCGAGCCTGGTGAGGTGTGGCAACAAGTGTTGGTGAAGGTCTTTCGGGAGATAGCAAGCGAGGAGATCCTTGCCCGAGTCTGCTTCAAAAAGGTTTATGCCGTGTGAATCAGGAACGGGATGGGACATGCTGTATCCGATATTCAATTTATACGTTTAGTCGTGCCAGAGTCTCTTGAGCGATCGCCAAGCTAGAAGTTAGTCCAGGGGATTCGATTCCAAAAAGATTGACGAGTCCAGGGATACCATGCGTTGCTGGGCCAACGATCATGAAGTCTGCTGCAGGTTCGTGTGGGCCGGAGATTTTTGGTCTGATCCCGGTATATCCAGGAGCAAGACTCGCATCCGGCATTCCAGGCCAGTAGGTCCGCACAGCCTCATAAAAGCCATCGCAGCGGCTGGGGTCGATGTCGTAGTCGACTTTATCAATCCACTCGGTATCGGGACCGAATTTTGCTTGACCACCTAAGTCAAGCGTCAGGTGTACACCTAGCCCAGCGTGATGCGGAGTGGGGTAGATCAGTCTAGTGAAAGGTGCTCTACCTTGCAGCGTAAAGTAGCTGCCCTTACACAAGTATTCTGTTGGAATAGACGACTCGGGGACGCCACGAATTTTGCGTGCGAGTGTGGGGGCGTGCAGTCCCGATGCATTAATCAGGACATTACAACTTAACTGCATGGCGTCTGCGCCGCCAAACTGCAAGTTAAATCCGCCGTCGCTGCGCACTTCACCCGACAAAAGAGGTGTGTGGAATACGCACTGCGCACCAGCATTTTCGGCATCGCCTTGGTAAGCCAGCATCAATCCATGACTGTCAATGATGCCGGTGGATGGGGAGAGCAGTGCTGCCGTACAAAATAGTGCGGGCTCAAGCGCCTGGGCCTGGGCTGCAGTGAGCAACTCCATGTCATCTACGCCATTGATGCGCGCTTTACTCAAAATGTCGTCAAGCTTTGCGATTTCGTCTTCGCTCGTTGCAACGATGAGCTTACCTAACCGTTTATGCGCAACGCCTTTTTCCGCACAGTAGGCATACAGCATGTGTCTACCCTGCACGCAGAGCTTTGCTTTCAGGCTTCCCGCTGGATAGTAGATACCAGCGTGTATGACTTCAGAGTTACGTGCGCTGGTGCCAGTGCCAATACCTTCTGCTGCTTCGACAACCATCACCTCGCGCCCTGAGAGGGCAAGTGCGCGCGCAATGGCAAGTCCGACAACGCCAGCACCGACAACGATGCAATCAATATCCGTACTCATGCTATTTAAGGTTTGCTAGATGGAGTGGAGGGAGTTAGGTCGTAGCCACCCGAGTGATAGACCAATGGGAGGCTCTCGTTGCGGCCACAGTGCTCGACTTGCCCGACAAAAATAATGTGATCGCCTTCTTCATAGCGACTTTTATTGGCACATTCAAACCAGGCGGCGCAGTTGGCATCGAGGCGGGGCGAGCCGTTTGGTGCTTGTGTCATCGCGACCCCGTCGAAACGCTGTGCCGCAGTGCCCTTAGAGAATCGTTGCGCAAACATCATTTGGTCGGATGCCAAAACATGGATCACATAGCGATCGCATTGTTGAATTGTGGTGAGCGATGATGAGTTACGAGACAAACTCCAAACCACGAGGGGCGGATCCAGCGATACGGAATTAAACGAGCTCACAGTCAGACCCACCGGGGCCTGACCCGGTAGGTTGGCGGTGATGACTGTTACGCCGGTCGGGAATCTTCCAAGTGCGGATTTAAAGAAGTTCGAGTCAAAAGCTGGTGGTGAGGCATGCATGTCAGGGCGATATCCGTCCAAGTGTCCAGCTGTTGCTGCCCGAAGGCACATAGGTCAGGCGGTCGTGCAAGCGTGAAGGGCGACCTTGCCAGAATTCGAAATATTCAGGCTTGAGGCGATAGCCACCCCAATGCGGCGGTCTTGGTGGGTTATCGCCATACTTGGCTGCCATGGCCTGCTGGCGAGCCTCGAGTTCAGCAAGTGTGGTTGGTTCGCTTTGTGCAGATGTCCACGCGCCAATGCGTGAGCCTAGCGGACGACTGTGAAAGTATTCATCAGATTCTTGGGCAGATACTTTTTCAATCAGGCCTTCGATTCGAACAGTTCTCTCAAGCGGCTGCCAAAAAAACAGCAGCGATGCCCAAGGCTGAACAAGCAAGTGTCGACCCTTACGAGATTCATAATTTGTATAGAAAACAAAGCCATCGGTATCGTAGCCTTTGAGTAGGACGATACGCGCGGAAGGCCTGCCGTGGGCATCTGCCGTGGCAAGCGTCATGGCGGTTGGCTCTGGGACGTTGTCGCTGAGCGCCTGGTTAAACCAAAGCTCGAATTGCTCGTAGGGCGATTTTTTAGCGTCTTTTTCCAGCAACGTGTGCTTATCGTAACTCTGGCGAATATCTGCGATCGACATAATGGTGCTCCGTTGTGACTTGGTTCGCCGCACTGCTCGCTCGGCGGCATCTAAGCCTGACCCTAAGTGTACCGTGAGCAGAGGGGACCAACCTTGAGGCGCCGTCCGGTTTTAGGGGTACGCGCGCTCAGCCCGGGGCCTGCAGTTGCCGAAGGGATCGGACAAGTTCCATGAGTCGCTGGTCGTGGATACCCGCCGCATGTAGCGCATCGGCAGTTTGCGTGACGTATTCAAGACATGTGCCGTATATGCCGCGTGCGCGCAAGATGATTTCAATCAAGGCGTCCTGAGGGGGTTCGCTTACGTAGGCGGGGCCTGCTTGATTGATCACAAATGCCAAGCCTTGCACCGGCCCATGCGGTGTCGAGCAGTCGAGCCAAGTTGGGTGGTAGGCCCCAGTGCCCATTTCGCGCTTCCAGACGGAAGAGAAGGTTGACCGAACGTGTTTGGCCGCCACGCGGAACACCATGCCCTGACAGCTGCCGCTCTGTTCGAGTCCAAAGACCAACCCCGGAAGCTCGGGTGTTCCGCGGTTGATACGTGACCACAGGCATAGTGAGCGATGAAATCCTTGGATCTGGGCGGGTCTTTTTTCGATAAAGTCGAATTCTGGCCGCCAAATTAATGATCCGTAGCCAAATATCCATGCGTCACGATCGGGGGCCCAAGCCTGCAGCGTTGCCTCAATGGATTGCTCCATTTGTTCCTCTGACCAGCGTGCGAAGGCACTGACTGCAGGTGGTGTAGGAAGGCCGGCGGGTTGCGTCATAGGGCTTTACGTTCGAGGGTTGGTGGGTGAGTTATCTTGGTTTTGAGTTGGAGGCGTTTCATGCTTTTCAGCATCATCCGTGAACCAGCGGACGGCGCCAAGCCCAATGGCCGTAACCCAGAAGAGCGGCATGACCCCCATAAAAGTACCGAGCGCACCAAAGGCCAGAGGCAGGGCAACCTGGCACCCGTTGATCAGTGCCATACGCAGGCCGAACGCCTCGCCGGCTCGACCGGCTGGGGCGTGCTGTTGCAACAAAGCGAGGATGCTGGACTGCGTGGAACCTAAGCCGAGTCCTAACAAGAAGGACAGGGAGACGAGAATCCAGACTTTTTCGAAGAAGGGATAGAGTAAAAAATTCAACGCAGTGACAACCAGCGCAAAATTGATTAACTGCCATGGACGCACGCTATGTTGTATCCAGGGTAATGCGAGGCGGATCACAATCGTCGCAGCTGCAAATGACGCCAAGATGAGTCCAATTGTCGTGGGCGATAGACCGACGTGGACGCCGAAAATCGGGACAACAAATGTGTGCGTATCCCAAGCTGTTGAGAGCAGCATATTGGCAACAAAGACTTTTCTCAATGATGGGCTACTTAACAAGTCCCCGACACTTTGTTTTTGCGTGACGGGGGCAGACTGAATGTGTGAAGATTTGAGGTAGTGCCGCATGCGCAGCAGCCCCATCAGAGCAACGAGCGGTGCGACAGCCAGTAAAGCGAAAACGGAGCGATAACCCAGGTAGTCGATGGATACTCCGGCGAGTAGCGGTCCGACCAGTCCGGACGTGGCCATTGATAAAGAGAGCCAGGAGAAGTTGCGCAGTCGCTCCTCGCCAGTGCTTAACCCCATTTGACGTTGAACCGCTATTTGCAAAGTCATGTGGCCGACCCCCACGAAGGTCGCGGCGATAATGAGCCCAATCAGGCTTTGCCAGACAACAGGCAAACAGGTCCCAACCATGACACTGATGATGCTCGCCCGCATGGGCTTCCATGGGCCGATGTCGTCGATCAATCTGCCTGCTTTGATGGAAAACAGCATCGGCAGCAGTGCAAACACGGCAATCAGGATGCCGACTTCGAGCGTACCTTGGCCTAACTGCAGTGCCGTCAGGGAGACCGCGACGCGCCCCCCGGAGATCGCGATGTGGGACAGCATGACCAATAGGCAAAGCACGACCGGACCGGCAAAACTTGTCGGTTTGTTCGCGGTGGAAGGATTGGGGGACGGCGTGCTCACGATGTTAGAACTAAATTGTCTTCCTCTCTCGGCGTATTGTCGAGTCAAGACGATGGTTTTTTTACGGAACATGCAAAAATGCATCATTCACGATTATTTATCTCAAACGTCCATGCCTTCGTCTCAGACTGAAAACACGTGTGTCACCCCGGCCGACGTTGAACGTCGATTTGGTGGTTTGTCACGTCTGTACGGGCCTCACGCACTCGATTATCTGGGATCTGCGCATGTAGCGGTCGTGGGTATCGGAGGTGTTGGTTCTTGGGCCGCAGAGGCGTTGGCGCGCAATGGTGTGGGTGCGCTCACAGTGGTCGATCTCGATCACATCGCTGAGTCAAATGTGAACCGACAGGTACATGCGTTGACCGAAACCCTTGGGCGGTCCAAGGTGCTGGCGATGTCTGAGCGGATCCTGGCAATCAATCCTCGGTGCCAGGTCGTGACGATCGATGATTTTTTGACCCCGGAGAATGTTGCGATATGTTTGCCTCCGGAAGTCAACGCTGTGATCGACTGCACGGATCAGATGGCTGCCAAAGTCGCCATGGTCCTACATGCGAAAGCTCATAAGATCCCATTGATTGTGTGTGGGGGGGCGGGTGGTAAAACAGACTCGCTCGCGTTGCGCGCAGGGGATTTGGTTGAAGCCACACACGACGCCCTTCTAGCGCGGTTGCGTAATGTGTTGCGGCGTAATCACGGTTACCCAAGAGCAGTCGATGAGCATGGCAAGCCCCGCAAACGCGTTGCGAAATTAGGGGTTCGGGTACTTTGGGTGGATCAACCTACGATTCTTCCTGCTGCATGGCAACAAAACGACCCCTTGCAAGGCCTGTCTTGCGCCGGCTATGGGTCTAGCGTTACTGTCACAGCTTCTATGGGGTTTGCGGCGGCTAATCAAGTGCTAGAACTGCTGTTGGCTACCCATTCTAAGAACTAAGTTTTCATACGGCAGCCTCTCATGATTCAAGTTTCTGCATTATCAAAAATCCTATCCCTAGCTGACTTTGAGCGCGAGGCAGAGAAGCGGTTGCCACGACCAATTTTTGGCTATGTCTCGGGCGCGTGTGAAGACTGTCAGTCTCTACGTGCAAACCGGGATGTATTCGCTGAGTATGAGTTATTGACGCGCATTCTTATCGATATCTCCCAACGTAGCCAGCAAGTTGAAATCTTTGGTAAGACCTACAACGCACCATTTGGTATGGCACCGATGGGTATCACGGCAATGTCGGCCTACCGAGGGGATATTGTGTTGGCTGAGGCGGCCGCGCGCGCCAACGTGCCGATGATCATGAGCGGTTCGTCACTCATACGAATGGAAGAGCTCGTTGAACGTGCACCGGATGCGTGGTTCCAGGCATACCTACCAGGGAAAACAGAGCAAATCGCGCCTTTGATCGATCGCGTTGCGGCGGCCGGTTTCAAGACGCTGGTGATTACGGTGGATACGCCCTCATCAGCAAACCGAGAAAACAATGTACGTACCGGGTTTTCAACCCCGCTCAGGCCCAGCGTCAGGCTTGCTTGGCAGGGAATTACACATCCGCGTTGGTTGTTTGGTACGTTTTTGAAGACGCTTGTGCGCCATGGTATGCCGCATTTTGAAAACTCTTTTGCGACACGTGGCGCGCCAATTATGTCGGCCAACGTGATGCGAGATTTTTCTTCCCGAGGACATTTGCATTGGGACCATGTCCGCGCGATTCGAGCGCAATGGAAAGGACCGATGGTGATCAAGGGGATTCTGCATCCGGCCGATGCCGCGCTTTGTCGTGAGTACGGTATGGATGGTGTGATTGTGTCGAATCATGGCGGGCGTCAGCTCGATGGTGCTGTTGCGCCGCTCAGAGTCTTGCCTCAGATTCTTGATGCATTTAAAGACGGCCCGGTGATGCTGGATAGCGGCGTCAGGCGTGGCAGCGACATCGTCAAAGCGATTGCCCTAGGCGCACGCTGCGTTTTTTTGGGTCGCCCATTCAATTACGCGGCAGCGGTCGGTGGTCCGGCCGGAGTAGATCACGCTATCTCTCTGCTCGAGCAGGAGGTCTCGCGCAATATGGCCATGATGGGTGTCAACACATTAAAAGAATTAACACCAGAGTTTTTAGTACACGTTGGTCGTAAAAATTAAGCCTTGTTCCTTTTTATATTTCATGCGGAGTAGCTATGTCTAACCTTGGATTTGCAATTAACACCCATAAGCACACAGTCAGTAACGCAACATTGAAAAAATTTGCAAAGTTGGCCGTTGCGAATATCAGCGATGTGATGAGTCGTACCAATGGCACAGTTGACCTTCGCCCCTTCCATAAAGGCGGACGTATCCTTGGTCGCGCCTTCACGGTTAAGACTGCACCCGGCGATAACTTGATGGTACACAAAGCCATTGATATGGCTGCGCCTGGCGACGTGATTGTTGTAGATGCAGGCGGCCCGCAACGCAACGCGATCATCGGCGAAATCATGTCCACCCTCGCCGCAAGCAAGAAAATCGCCGGCTTCGTGATAGATGGCCCCATTCGCGACGTGGAGAGTCTTGGCAAGAGCAGCTTCCCAGTTTTTGCTCGCGCGATTTCTCACCGCGGTCCATACAAAGAGGGTCCTGGTGAGATTAACGTGACCGTGACCGTGGACGGTATGGTCGTGCATCCCGGCGACATCATTGTCGGCGATTACGATGGCGTCTTTGCAATCCGCCCAGATATTGCTGACGAGTTGGCAGCCTTGGTGATGGCGGTTGAAAAGAAAGAGAAAGATATTTTGAAGCAGATTGCGAAGGGTACGCTTGACCGTAAGTGGGTTGATCAAAGTCTTCGTGCTAAAGGTGTTCTGAAATGAAAAAAAAGGTTGTTCGCTTTGATTTTTGGATCAATCCAGTCTTTGACGAACATCTCGCCAAATTCAAGGATATTGATTTGACGATATGTCGGTATGCTGACGATGATAAAAAAACACTCGCAACGCTGAAGGAAGCGCAGATCTATCATATCTGCGCCGCCCGTGATGAGGTGCCAAAGCAGTGGTGGCTTGGCGAGGAGTTGCTCTCGCAACTGCCCAATTTGCTATGTGCATCGGCTTCAGGCGCAGGGTTTGATCCAATCGATCTAGAAGCTTGCAACCGTCATGGTGTCTTGGTCGTTAATCAGTCAAGCTGTAATGCCGACTCTGTGGCTGAGCATGCGATCGGCTTATTGCTATCGGTCAAGCACCGCATTGCAGAGTCTGACCGTGTCATGCGCGCGAATGCGTACACGACGCGCGAGGACCTGATGGGCAACGAGATCAAAGGCCTCACGCTTGGTCTCGTAGGTGTTGGCAACATTGGTACACGTGTCGCGCATCTCGCTAAAGCCTTTGGTATGCAGGTCATTGGCTGCGATCCAAAAATCACTGATGCTGAGATTGCAAAGCGTGGCGCAACGCCGGTCAGTTTTGAGCAATTATTGACGCAGTCTGATGTGGTGTCTGTGCATTGCCCTCGATCGCCCGAGACGATGAATCTCTTTGGTGCTGATCAATATCGTACGATGAAAAAGGGCGCGGTCTTCCTCTCGACTGCGCGTGGTGGCATACATGATGAGACGGCCTTGTATCAAGCGTTGCGCGACAAACATTTGTCGGGTGCCGGTTTGGATGTTTGGACTGTCGAGCCACCTGCCGTTGACAATCCCTTACTGTCACTGCCAAACGTCACAGCGACTTATCACACTGCAGGCGTGACGCATGAAGCACGCCGTAATGCAGCGCGTATGGGTGCCGAGCAAATTGAAGGGCTCTTGCGATGTGAGCGCGCACCACGTATGGCGAATCCTGAAGTCTGGCCCGTATTCGTTGAGCGGTACAAAAAGACGTTCGGGTAAGTCATAACATCCAACTTGAAAGAAGGGCTTTATATTCAGTTCGGTTGAAAAAAAACGCAACACAAAGAGAAGCATAAAAATTAAAAGGAGTGTGTATGAGTAGCTTCATCCGTAAGCTGAGTCGCATAGCAGGCGTCGCCCTGTTGGCTGCGTTGTCTTGGTCAAGTCATGCACAAGGCCAATATCCGAATAAGCCCATCACCATGATTATCGCGTTCGCGCCCGGTGGAGGTACCGATTTGGTTGCTCGTTTGATTGCGCCCTATATTGAAAAATATTTAGGCAACAACGCTCGCATCATTGTGTCGAACAAGGCCGGCGCAGGCGGTGGTATCGGTTTCGCTGAGCTCGCCAAAGCCGCGCCGGATGGTTACACCATCGGATTTTTGAATACGCCTAATTTGCTTTCTATCCCGATCGAACGTCAGTCGACATTTCATTGGAAGGATTATGACTTGATCGGTAACCTGATCGATGATCCCGGCGCGTTTACGGTTCACAATTCAAGTGAATTTAAGACGCTAAAAGACTTGGTTGCATATGCGAAAGCTAATCCCGGCAAGGTGACGGTGGGGTCAACGGGTGTGGGATCTGACGATCACCTTGCAATGTTGTTCTTTGAGAAGGCCGCTGGTGTGAAGTTGACCCATGTTCCCTATAAAGGGTCAGGTGAGACGCGTGCCGCTGTCGTGAGTGGCCAGCTCGTCGTTGGTGCGATCAACGTAGGCGAGGCCTTGGCTTACATCAAGGGCGGTTCGCCGATTCGTATGCTCGGACAGATGTCGCTTAAGCGGACAGTTCTGGCGCCTGATACTCCAACGTTTATTGAGCAAGGCTACGATATGGAGAGCGCATCCCTGCGTGGAATGGCTGCGCCCAAAGGGTTGCCACCAGAAATTCGTGAGCGCTTAGTCAAAGCTGTTGCCCAAGCGGCAGCCGATCCCGAGTACATCAAAAAGGCGGGTGAGCTGTTTGCCCCGATTCGTTACTTGGCTCCGCCTGAGTACGCCAAAGAATTGGCAGATACTGAAAAAATGCTGCAGCAGTTATGGAAGGAAATGCCCTGGAAGGAGTGAAGCATCTGGCTTTACGTCAAACCAACCGCGCAAGCCGTTCGATAAACGGATTGCTTGCGCGTGAGGCACGTCACTGAGGTGCAGCACGTGCTCCTGTACCAAACCCGAACTCAAGAGGCGTTTACGCATTGTTCCCCCGAGTAGTCCGGAGGTGAGCGGTGGCGTGAGCCAGACGTTCTGCAGACGTAAATAGATGTTTGAGCGACTCCCCTCGCATAGTTCTTGGCGTTCGTTTAGATAAATTTGATCAAAGTATGCGCTGTGTGTAGACAGCCATTCTGTTGTGCTGTCGTACCAAGGGCGGTAAGTGGTTTTGTGCTGTAGTAAACACTCTTGGCTATCGAGCACGACTGGTGATAACCCAATAAGCGGTGTCCCGACGAGGGGGCCAAGGGGTACAGCTTGCACAGAGAGCGCTCCCGTTTTGCTGAGTAATAATCTCACGCGAAGGGACGTGTCGGGGTGAGCTGCGCAGGCGACTCGAATGGCTTGAACAATAGCGCTCTCTCCGGGATATGGATAGCCCAGGGTTCGCGCAGAGAAACTGAGGCGCGCCAAATGTTCCGGCAACAAATCGATCACGCCCGCTTGATCAGCATGCATTGTTTCGATTAAATCGGGTGTCAGAGTCGTCATGAGAGGAAATGTCGGATCAAGCGAGGATGCGTGCCTTCCAATGGCATTCTTCCCATTCTTGTTCGGGGTCGGAGTCATACACGATTCCGCCTCCCACATGATAGCGTCCGCTGCCGTCTTTTTGGTTTAACACCAGAGTACGAATCGCAACATTCAAAGAAAAGTCGCCGTTCGGTGCCAACCACCCAACACTACCGCAATAAAGTTCGCGAGGCGTGGCCTCGGTGTCTTGAATGCGCCGCATCGCCGCGATCTTTGGTGCGCCGGTTACCGATCCGCAGGGGAAAAGAGCTCGTAAGATCGCCTGCAAATCCGTGTGTGGTTCGACGCGCGCCTGTACTGTTGATGTCATCGTCCAGACTGATGGGTATTGCTCAAGTGAAAACAACGGGTTTGCGGTGACGCTACCAGGAATCGCAACGCGACCAAGATCATTACGTAATAGATCAACAATCATGAGATTTTCTGCACGATTTTTTGCGCTCGCGACTAGACCTTGGCGGAGTGCGTGATCTTCGGCTGCATTCGTCGAGCGTGGTGCTGTGCCTTTCATTGGTCGCGTTGTTAAGCAGTCTCCTGTGCGAGCCAGAAATAGCTCTGGCGAGAAAGATAGGACCGTACGTTCACCATCCTCTATAAAAGCCGCATGCGCTACCGGGTGCTTGTTTGCAATACGCTGGTAGAGAGTGACAGGATTTCCGCTGACTCGAACAGCCATAGGAAACGTGGCGTTGATCTGGTAGACCTCACCCTGTGCGATCCATTCGCGAATCTGATGAATTCGCCGAACATATGCTTCTTTTGAAATAAGCGGCGTCACGCTATCGATCGTCGCTGCCGAATCAAGAGCCTCTTGTGTCGAGGCATCGTTCCATGGCGTTTCGATGGCCATGCTACGAAATACAAGCGCGGTCAATCGTGGCTTTGGAGCCTGAGCGCGCTCTGGGTGGGTGACATTCGCGTGGACCGCTAGTTGTGGCTCAAACCACTCTCCCAATTCATAGTCTAAAAGCAATGCAACCCAATGACCGGCGCGTTGTGCTTTCGTAATGGAGGCGAACGCCTCCGGCAGCTCGGATGCCGACCGCGCTTCAATGCGAAACAGAAAATCCTTTAAGACTTGAGCCTTACCGGATAAACGATCCTCGAATCGGCAATGCGTCATGTGCGGGTCAAAAACTCATGGAGAACTTCACCGGTGTGCGACCGCTTTCGAGTGCCCATGACTTGTTCGGGCGTGCCCTCGATCACAAGTCGTCCGCCACCAGAGCCACCTTCTGGGCCAAGGTCCAACAGCCAATCGGCCTCGGCGATGATGTCCAGATTATGCTCGATCACGACGACGGTATTGCCTGCCTCGACTAAGCGATGCAGCACGCGAATAAGCTTTTCGACGTCAGCCATTGAGAGGCCGACGGTTGGCTCGTCCAACACGTACAGCGTGTGAGGCAAGCGCGAGGCACGACCAGTGGTGATGACCCCCTCGGTCATGCGGGCTTTGGCAAGCTCAGTCACGAGCTTGATTCGTTGGGCCTCACCGCCTGAGAGAGTTGGCGAGGGTTGGCCGAGCGTCAAGTAGCCGAGGCCGACATCTTGCATGAGTTGCAGCGGATGCCGAATTTTTGGATGTGCAGCGAAGTAGTCAATCGCGTCGTCTACTTCCATTGCAAGCACTTCACCCGCATGCTTCTCTCTCATGCGCACAGCCAGCGTGTCTGTATTGAAACGCGCTCCGCCACAGGCATCGCAGGGAACCTTAATGTCGGGAAGGAAGCTCATTTCGAGCGTTCGCATCCCCTGTCCCTCACAAATGGGGCAGCGTCCGTCACCGGTATTAAAGGAGAATCGTCCCGCTCCCCAACCTCTAATACGGGCCTCGTTCGTTTCCGCGAATTGTTTACGTACATCATCCCAAAAACCAATGTAGGTTGCCGGGCATGAGCGAGGCGTTTTTCCAATCGGTGTTTGATCAACTTCTAACACTCTGTCTAGCGCTTGCCAGCCAGAGATATCTTCGCAACCTTGCCAAGCGGGTGTGCCCCGCACAGATAGCGCAACAGACAGGTTGTCCAAGAGCACCTCGCGCGCGAGGGTTGATTTACCTGAGCCAGATACGCCAGTCACCACACTGAGTCGCCCAATTGGAAAGTGGGCGTCTACATGTCGGAGGTTATGTAACTTTGCGCCCTTGACCGTCAACATGGCAAGATCCTTGGTAATAGGACGGCGCGGTTGAAGAGGGTGTTTGAGAGGTTCACGAAGGTAACGGCCGGTGGTTGATTCGGGCGCGTCCATCAGATCCTGCAAGCTGCCCTGGGCAACAACTCGGCCTCCTCGAATCCCCGCGCCTGGACCAATGTCGATCACATGCTCGGCGCGTCGAATCGTGTCGTCATCATGCTCTACGACGACAAGCGTGTTGCCATTCTTTTCAAGCTTTGACAACGCGCCCAACAAAATGCGATTGTCACGCGGATGCAGACCGATTGTTGGTTCGTCCAAGACGTAGCAGACCCCTTGCATGTTTGAACCAAGTTGTGCGGCAAGTCGGATGCGTTGTGCTTCGCCACCAGACAAGGTAGGAGCAGCACGATCAAGCGCTAAATAGCCCAAACCGACCTCTTGCATGAATTGGAGACGTCCGCGGATTTCGCTCAAAATGTCGCGTGCAATTTCCGCATCCCGTCCGCGCAATACAAGACTTGTAAAGAAAGTGTGTGCCTCAGATACTGCAAGACTAGCTAGTTCAGCGATCGACTTTTCTCGCCATAACACCGAGCGAGAGACTGGATTTAGTCGTGCTCCGTCGCACTCCACGCAAACTCGTGTTTCACCTTCATAAGCAGCATTCCACGCATTTTCCTCACCCGTTTGTTCTGCATCGAAGCCTTGTAGTTGCAGACCGGTACCAAAGCACCCGGTGCACCAGCCGTGCTTCGAGTTATAGGAAAACATTCTTGGATCTGGCTCAGGAAAGCTCGTGCCACAACTCGGACAAGCGCGCTTTACCGAGAAATGCGTCTGATCAAGGGCAGCATCCATATCGCTGTGAAGTTTATCAAGCGGCCAAATCACGCTCATCACACCTTGGCCATGCTCGAGCGCACTACGAACACCTTCTCTCAGCGCAGCTTCATTTTTTGACTCGACTACGAGATCGCAGACTGGCAGCTCAATGGTATGTTCCTTGAATCGATCTAAGCGCGGCCACTTTGCCGTCCCGATAAACGTGTTGTCGACACGCAAGTGAGTAAATCCCTTGCCCGATGCCCATTTCGCAAGGTCGGTGTAGTACCCTTTGCGCGCTGTGACCAGCGGGGCGAGCAAGCCGATGCGCTCGCCTTTATGATCGCGCAAAATCCGAGCCACAATTTGATCTGCACTCTGCGGCTCGACACTCACGCGACAGTCTGGACACATTTGGGTGCCAAGCTTCATGTACATCAGGCGCAGAAAGTGATGGATCTCGGTCATCGTTGCGACCGTGGATTTGCGTCCTCCGCGGCTGGTTCGCTGTTCGATCGCGACCGTGGGCGGTATGCCGAAGATTGCATCGACATCAGGCTTTCCTGCAGGCTGTACGATGGCGCGTGCGTACGCGTTCAAGGACTCTAGGTAACGGCGCTGTCCTTCGTTAAACAAGATATCGAACGCGAGCGTTGATTTACCAGAACCAGACACCCCAGTGATGACCGTAAACTTGTCGTGTGGGATGCTGACACTGATATTTTTCAGGTTGTGTTCGCGCGCATGCAAGATGTCGATCTGCGTTGCTGCACGACGGCGCTCTTTCAGAACCGCCTGTAGTGGCTTGCCGGACGTTTCGGCCAATGTGCTGCCAATGGCGTCCGGCGTCATCGCGACTGCGTATTCACGCAATGCTTCACCGGTAAACGACCGAGGCTCTTGCATAATGTTTTCGGGGCTTCCTGCAGCAATGATTTCGCCGCCAGCGTTGCCACCTTCAGGCCCGAGATCAATCACCCAGTCGGCCGAGCGTATGACGTCGAGGTTGTGCTCAATAATCAACAGGGTGTGGCCTGCGCCAAGAAGCTTACGGAATGCCCGCATCAAGCGTGCGACGTCGTCAAAATGCAACCCTGTCGTCGGTTCGTCGAATAAAAAGAGACTCCCCTTTTTAGCAACCTTGGCCGTTGAGATTCCGCTGCGTGCCGCTTCGGCCAGGTGGCCGGCTAACTTGAGGCGCTGCGCTTCTCCTCCCGACAGGGTCGGTACGGGTTGACCGAGTTTGACGTACTCTAGCCCCACATCGGCCAGTGGTGCGAGGCCGAGTTGAACATCTCTTAAGCCTTTGAAAAACTCAAGCGCTTCAGATACGGTCATATCTAATACTGCATCAATTGATGCCCGTCGTCCAAGGTGCTCGATTTCGACCTCACGCACTTCAGGTCGGAAGCGTTTGCCATCGCAGTCTGGGCAGCGAATGTAAATGTCCGATAGAAACTGCATTTCTACGTGCTCAAATCCCGTGCCACCACAAGTGGGGCAGCGCCCGTCGCCGCTGTTGAAGCTAAACGTCCCGGCGGTGTAGCCACGTTCTCGGGCAACGGGTGCTTGGGCAAATAACTTGCGAATGGGATCGAATGCACCAACATAGCTGGCAGGATTGGAGCGCGCCGTTTTACCAATTTGAGCTTGATCGACCATGACGACATCTGCGAGTTGCTCCGCACCGAGGATGCGATCAAAGGCGCCTGGAGACTCAGTGGGCTTGCCCATGATCTTGAGCAAACCTGGGTAAAGCACGTCTTGAATCAATGTCGATTTGCCAGATCCGGAGACGCCGGTGACACAGACCAAACGTCCGAGAGGAATCTCTACCGATACATTTTTGAGATTGTTCGCGGTGACGCCTTCCAGCAGCAGACGCGGCGTGTTGGCGGAGACGGGTAATGGTCGCGGGGCCTCGACTTTTAAGAGGCCACCCATGTACTTCCCAGTTAACGTCGGTGCCTCTTTTAATGCTCGCGGTGTGCCATCGAATACGATTTGGCCACCGCGCTCTCCGGGACCTGGCCCAACGTCGATGACTCGATCTGCGGCGATCATGACTTGTGGGTCATGTTCGACAACCACCAGCGTGTTGCCGGCGTCACGCAGTCTGTGCATGACTTCGACGATACGATGAATATCTCGGGGATGCAGCCCTATTGAAGGTTCGTCCAACACAAATAGTGTGTTGACCAAAGAGGTGCCTAATGCGGTGGTGAGGTTGATACGCTGTACTTCACCGCCGGAGAGCGTTCGGCTTTGTCGATCTAGTGTGAGGTAGCCGAGCCCGACATCGCATAAAAACTTCAGTCGTGCGCGAACCTCAGTCAACACAAGATCCATTGCCGCGTCGAGGCTACCCGCGAATTTCACGCTGTTCGTGAATGCGCGCAGCTGATCGATCGGAGTCAGCATGAGGTCTTGAATGGATTTGCCGTCAATACGCCAGAGTAGCGCGTCAGGTTTGAGTCTGGCGCCTTTACAACTCGGACAGGGCGTGTAGCTCCGATATTTGGACAACAGCACGCGCACGTGCATTTTGTAGGATTTAGTCTCGAGCCAGTCAAAGAAGCGCTGCACGCCATACCACTGCGTCTTCCAGGCTTGATTGCCCCCTTTCCATAGTGGGTCGCCGTACAACACCCACTCTTGGTGCTCCGGAGGCAAGTGTTTCCAAGGCGTGTTGGTCGAAACATTTGCGCGCTTGGCGTATTTTTCGAGCTCGACCTGACACTCTTTGTAGCTGGGCGTTTGCCATGGCTTGATTGCTCCGCCTTCCAACGTTTTATTTTCATCAGGGATGACCAAGCCGAAGTCAATGCCGATGACTCGCCCAAAGCCGCGACACGCTTCACATGCGCCGAGTGGGGAGTTAAATGAGAAGGTGCTTGGTAGGGGATCGCTGTAACTGATGTTGCAGTCAGCGCAATGTAGTTTGTCGCTAAATTTCCAGACATCGGTATCTTCCCCGTCCTGATTGACGGCGTGGACCGCGATTAAGCCATTACCCATTTTTAGGGCGATATCTAATGCCTCCATGACACGCGAGGCATCCGCGCCCGCCATCCGAAAGCGATCTTGCACTACGCGCAAGGTACGCAATGCAGGTGAGAGCGTCGCGGACTTCTTTTTGCTGGCTTTGGCTGGCGCTTTTGCAGCCCCCTGGTCTGTTGCAACGGCTGCTTGCGTGGGTGCCTCGTCCGCATGAACACGCGTGTAGCCTTGCTGATCTAAAAATCCGCGTACTTCGTCTTCGGTGAAGTTTGCAGGGACTTGCACTGGGAAAGTCACCACAAGTCTTGGGTCCCCGGCGCGCGCAGCACGATCTGTGATGGCGCTAAAAATAGAGGCGGTACTGTCGCGGCAAACCGCTTGGCCGCACCCGCGACAAACTAGCTGCGCTCCCCGCGCAAATAAGAGCTTTAGATGATCATTCAGCTCGGTCATCGTGCCAACGGTGCTGCGCGAGCTGCGAACTGGGTTCGTCTGATCAATGGCGATCGCGGGCAAGATCCCTTCGATCTTGTCTACAACGGGCTTGTCCATTCGATCAAGGAATTGTCGAGCGTAGGGCGAGAATGTCTCGACATAGCGTCGTTGTCCCTCGGCGTACAGCGTGTCAAAAGCCAAGGAGCTTTTACCGGAGCCGCTAACGCCCGTCACCACGGTCAATTCGCCCGTGTTCAGAGTGACATCGAGATTTTTTAAGTTGTTCTGGCGCGCGCCAGTAATGCGAATGGTCGGGTTCATGCCGCAATCATAGAGCGGGCTCGCCAGGCCGGGGTCAGAAGATTCGCCGATAACCGGGTCAGATTTAGGGTAATATAGTGGGTTCCTTACCGGAGAATTGCTATGGCTTCAGAAACAAAACGTACGCGTCGTAACACTCTCGAGCGCCGTTGCTTGGGCAAGGCCTTTAAGCGCCTGTTCGTCAACGCTCCTAAAGGCGTGTTCAAAATGCTCGAAAAAGTCAAGAAAGCCTGAGTATTGGCTTGGTGACCGGTCTTTGCAGCATTCTGCGCAGACCAAAATGATTGAAGTAGAGGGCCGCTGGCATTGTCAGCGGCCCTTTTACTTTGGGCTGGGCGGGGGGCGACTTGACTCGGTGAGCAGATCGGTTGACTATCCTAAGGGTGCGACAACGCACATACGAACAAGTCAAAACAAACAGAAAACGGAGATATGAAGCATGAGCGGGTCAAAACGTTGGGTAAATCGTCCTGAGGGATCAACGTGGGGTGACTTTGGGCCAGACGACCAACGTGGTCGGATCAATCTTTTGACGCCAGCCAAGCTCAAGCAAGGGATTGCTGAGGTCAAAGAGTTTCAGCCTTTTTGCTTGAGCCTGCCCCTCGACCTGCCAGGCGGCAATCTGCTCAACCCGAGGCGCTTTCCACCAGTCATTCGCCCGACACTACGCGGCGATCGCCCAAACATGAACTACGGGTTGTTCCGTGATAACGAACAACACACAGATGTGATTAGCGATGACCTAGTTGTGATGCACCTGCAATACTCTACCCAGTGGGATAGTTTGGCGCACGTGGGGTCTCGCTTCGACGCGAATGGTGATGGCATCGCGGAGTCTGTGTATTACAACGGTTACCGGGCCGGCGACGATATTCAAGGGCCAACCGATGCGAAAGACGCTGGTGTCCCACAGCCAGGCGATCAGCGCTCGACATCAAATGCGACCGCGCTAGGCATCCAAAACATGGCAGAGTCATGTGTGCAGGGTCGAGGCGTGATGCTCGACTTCCATGCGCACTTCGGCAATAAACGCGAAATTGTTGGCTATGACACGTTGATGCGCGTCATGGAGCAGGATAAGGTTGTAGTTGAGCCGGGCGATATGGTCTGCTTGCACACTGGCTTTGCGCAAATGCTCATGGACATGAAAGGCAAGCCTGATCTGCACACACTAGAGAACAGCTGTGCAGCGCTTAATGGGCGTGACAAAAAATTATTGAATTGGATTACCGATAGCCAGTTGGTCGTGTTAATGGCGGATAACTATGCGGTGGAGCATTATCCCGCTGTGGATCACGTGGGCTGCTGCGCGACGTTACCGTTGCACGAGCACTGTTTGTTTAAGCTTGGTGTGCATTTAGGCGAGATGTTTTATCTGACGCCTCTCGCAAAGTGGTTGCGCGAACATGGCCGCAATCGCTTCTTGCTAACGGCACCGCCTCTGCGCTTACCTGGTGCAGTTGGATCACCTTCAACGGCAGTCGCAACAGTTTGACCGCTGACTACTTGGCTACACCGATGGATATTGCGCCCTCAACCGATTGAGGGCGTTTTTTTGAGAAGAAGATGAAAAACGTTATCAGAATTGGATCGGGCGCTGCATGGTGGGGTGACCGTGTCGAGCCCGCTGCACTGAATGCAGAGAAAGGCGATTTAGATTATTTGTGTTTCGAAACGATGGCTGAGGCGACGGTCTCTGCCGCACAGGTACGTGCACGGCGCGATCCGAGTTTTCCCGGCTACGACACGTATCTTGATGATCGCATGCGTGCGGTGTTACCTGCTTGCATGACTCGAGGCACGAAGATTATTAGTAATCAAGGTTGGATCAATCCCGACGCCGCGGCGCAGCGCGTTGTGCACTGGCTAAAAGAGTTCGGTTACACCGGAGTCAAGGTCGCATCAGTCAATGGCAGTCTGATCACCGAGCATGTGCTTGAGCTGACGGATACCATTCTGGAAAACGGTAAGCCGACTGCGAGTCTGCAATCAACACTCATTTCGGCCGAGGTGTATCAGGGCGCCGAGCCGATTGTTCAAGCGCTTAAGGCTGGCGCACAGATTGTGATCACGGGTCGTGTGGCCGATCCCTCCATTTTTTTAGCGCCCATGATGTTTGAATTTGGTTGGGATCCCCTGGATCATGTGAAGCTCGGGCAGGGAACCGGGATCGGTCATATCCTCGAGTGCGGCGCACAGGCCACAGGTGGCTATTTTGCAGATCCGGGTTTCAAAGACGTTCCCGAGCCTTGGAATTTTGGCTTCCCGATTGCCGAGGTCAGTCCGGATGGCAGCGCTGTAATTAGCAAGGTTGCAGGCACAGGTGGTGCGATCACTCTCCAAACGATTAAAGAACAATTGTTGTATGAAGTGCATGATCCTTTCAATTATTTAACTCCAGATGTAGTGGTGGATTTTTCGACGGCTGTGCTGGAGCAAGTCGGTACGGATCGCGTGAAGGTCAGCCACATCGGTGGCAAGCCACGCACACCGACACTGAAGGTGTCGATTGGTTGCACAGAGGGATTCATTGGCGAAGACATGTTCTTTTATGCAGGTCCCGGCGCACTACGTCGTGCCCAACTTGCAAAGAAGATTTTGGAAGAGCGCTTTAAGATCGTGAAGCTTGAGGCTGAGGAAATTCGAATCGATTACCTTGGGTTAAACGCGATTCACGGAGATGCGACGCCCAAAGACGCGCCGGAGCCTTACGAGGTCGCTGTGCGCGTAGCTGCCCGCACCAAGACTCGCGAGCAAGCGGCGAAAGTGGGACGCGAAATCGACGGCATGGCGGTGTCTGGTATTGCACATACCGGCAAGCGCGTACCGCACCAAGACCGCACGCGCGAAGTAATTGGTGTGTGGTCATCGCTTGTGCCACGTGAGCGCGTGACACCATCTGTTAACTATTTTGTGAGTTGAATCATGAAAGTGAAACTTCAGCACGTCGCGCACGCGCGGTCAGGTGACAAGGGTGACACCTCGAATATTGCCGTTTTTGCTTACACCCCCGAGCTATATCCATTATTAAAAGAGCAACTGACGGCCGAGTGCTTTAAGTCGTTTTACGCGGGAGCAATCCGAGGTGCGGTGACACGCTATGAGGTAGATAAGCTTCACGCGATGAATTTTGTGGCTCAAGGTGCCTTGGGAGGTGGTGTGTCGCGTAGCCTGTGTTTGGATAACTACGGCAAGGCACTCTCCGCTGCGATTTTGAACTTTGAAATCGACGTGCCCCAGGAATTGCGTGCTCACTTACAAGGGCAACACTTACTCCCTCGGACTTAATCTAATCATTATTTGAATGCCGCGGCTCACCATAAACAAATAAGAGACATCAATCATGCTAAAGAACAAAAGTTTGAAATGGCTAGGGATCCTCACCTCGGTTCTTGCCGGATGGGTACTCACGTCTTCGGGCGTATCGGCGCAAACTGGATTCGCTGATCGACCGATTCGTATCGTTGTGCCTTATCCTGCTGGAGGAACAACCGATCTCTTGGCGCGCGCAGTGGCTCCCAAACTTGGCGAACGCCTTGGTCGCACTATTGTGATCGATAATCGGCCCGGCGCAGGCGGTGTAATTGGTTCGCAGCAAGTGGCGAAGTCACCTGCTGACGGGCATTCTTTAGTCTTTGCGAGCATTGCATCGCATGGCATTATTCCTGCACTTCAAACACCGCCGCCTTACGATCCCGTCGCGGATTTTGTGCCAATTACGCTTGTCGCAAGCACCCCTAATGTATTGCTGGCCAACAATAATTTGCCGGTGACCAATTTGAAGGAACTCATTGCACTGGCAAAGGCGAAGCCCGGTACGATCAATTTTGGATCGACCAGTCACGGTGGCTCGCCCCACATGAGTGGCGAGCTTTTCAAATCGATGGCTGGGATTGACATCGTGCATGTCCCCTATAAAGGTGGTTCGCCGATGCTGGTGGACTTAATTGGTGGGCAAGTAAGCATTGCAATTGATAACTTGCCGTCGTCGATGGCGTTTATCAAGGCTGGTAAGGTTCGTGCGCTTGCAGTGACAACAACCAAGCGTTGGCCAGGTGCGCCCGATATTCCAACGATGGCTGAGGCGGGAGTGCCCGGTTACGACGTCTCGGCCTGGTTTGGGTTGATGGCCCCAGCCGGTACGCCACAGCCTTTGGTTGATGAGCTTAGCCGCCATTTGATGGCAATCTTGCGTACCCCCGAAATTGAGAAGCAGTTTTTTGAATTAGGTGCTCAACCGGTCGGGGATACACCCGCTGAATTCAAGGCGTTCATTGTGGGTGAGCGTGATAAGTGGGGGGGAGTCGCAAAATCCAACAATATCAAGTTGAATTGAGCGCTTACTCAAAGTTATATGCTCATTGTTGACGCCCTAGAGTGGATGGGGCAAACTGAGCGCGTTACTGAACTTTTCTTAAGGACCGAGCCATGCGTCGATCACTTATCGCTGCCGCGTTGACAGCAGCCTTTTTGTTTCCAGCGGTTGGAAGTGCCAAAACCTTCAAGTGGACCAGTCAAGGCGACATTCTGACTCTTGATCCACACTCGCAAAACGAAGGCTTGAACATCGCGGCCAACCTCTGGGTATACGATCCTCTGGTGGGCTACAACGACAAGTTTGAAGTCGTGCCTGCACTGGCCGTCTCTTGGGAGCAGGTCAACCCCTCTCTTTGGCGCTTCAAACTGCGTCCGAACGTAAAGTTCCATGATGGCTCTGCGTTCACAGCAGATGACGTCGTGTTTTCGATCAAGCGCGCGATGGCGCCTTCTTCTCAATTCAAGTCCTATGTAGCTGGTATCAGTGATGTAAAGGCGGTGGATCCCTTGACCGTCGAAATTGCGACTGCAGGTCCAAACCCTGTGCTGCTGCGTCAATTGCCTTCCCTCGGAATCATGAGTAAAGCTTGGGCTGAGAAAAATAATGCCCAGTTGCCACAGGATTTCAACAAGAAGGAAGAAAGCTACGCAGCACGTAATGCAATGGGCACAGGTCCCTATATTCTTAAGACGCGTGAAGTCGATATCAAAACGACCTATGCAGAGAACCCAAATTGGTGGGGCAAGCCAACGAAGCAGGGGAACGTAACGGAAATCATCTACACCCCGATCAAACAAAACGCGACACGTACTGCAGCATTATTGTCGGGTGAAGTGGACTTTGTGTTGGATCCGCCCGCTCAGGACTTGGATCGCTTGCGTAAACAAGTGAAAGTGATTGATGGCAACGAGAACCGTACCATCTATCTTGCGATGGATGTAAAGAGTCCAGAGCTCAAGTACAGCAATATCAAAGGTAAAAATCCGATGCAGGATGTGCGTGTCCGCGAGGCTCTATACCGGGCAATCGACATTGAAGCGATCAAAAAATCTGTTATGCGGGGAATGTCTCTACCAACAGGTGCAATGATCTCGCCACAAGTACATGGTTACTCTGATGCGATGGGCAAGCGTGTCCCGTACGACGTCGAAAAGGCCAAGGCGTTACTCAAAGAGGCTGGTTATGAGAATAATCTCGAGTTCACTCTGGATTGTCCCAATAATCGCTACATCAACGACGAGGCCATTTGCCAAGCTGTCGTAGCGATGTGGGCTCGCGCCGGAGTGAAAGCAAAGTTGAATGCGATGCCACGCGCGACATTCTTCCCCAAAATCGCAAACGGTGACTTTAGTGTCTACTTGTTTGGCTGGGGCGTGCCTACCTTCGATGCGTACTACACCTTAGAGTCTCTAATCCGCAGCAAGGGTGAGGGTGCAGCAGGCGCATTTAACTACGGTGGTTACTCCAACCCCAAAGTTGATGCCCTGATCGACGCAGTCAAGACAGAGGTTGATGATGCGAAACGCACTGCCATGATTCGCGAAGCGTTTACGATTCATGCGAAAGAGTTCGGTACCATTCCTTTGCATGACCAAGTAATTCCTTGGGCAATGAAGAAAAATATTGAAATCACGCATCAACCCAACAACCGTCCAGTTGTTGAGCGCATCATAATCAAGTAATCCATGTGAGCACCCAGGCGCGCGTCTGCGCAGCCTGGGTGTTGGATGACTTAGACTCTGTACTGAGAATTCATGTTTGCTTTTATTTTGCGCCGATTGATCCAGGCGATTGGCGTCATGCTGGCAGTTGCACTGCTAGCCTTCGTGCTTTTTCAGTACGTTGGCGATCCCGTCATGATCATGCTCGGCCAAGAGGGAACCCCCGCTGAGCGCGAAGAGCTGCGCCAGTCCCTTGGACTCAATGATCCCGTATTCGTCCAGTTCTATCACTTTCTTGCCAATGCGATTCAGGGTGACTTCGGCTTGTCTTTGCGTCAAGGCCAAAAGGTATCACTATTGTTGCGCGAGCGTCTGCCTGCAACGCTCGAGTTATCAATTGCTGCTGCTTTAATTGCGTTGGTTGTGGGCGTCCCGCTAGGCGTTTATACGGCCCTCAAGCGTCACGGCAAACTCTCGCAAGCCTTACTCGCTTTTTCTTTGTTTGGCGTCTCGCTACCCACCTTCCTCATCGGTATTTTGCTCATACTGATCTTCTCGGTTCAGCTGGGTTGGCTACCAAGCTACGGGCGGGGCGATACGATTCGCCTTGGATGGTGGTCGACAGGCTTATTGACTGCGAGTGGTTGGCATCACTTAATTCTGCCCGCTGTCACCTTGTCACTTTTTCAGGTGGCACTCGTGATGCGCTTGGTGCGCTCTGAGATGCTCGAGGTGCTGCGTGCGGATTACATCAAATTCGCTCGTGCGCGTGGTCTAACAAAGCGTGCCATTCATTTCGGTCACGCCTTGAAAAATACGCTTGTTCCCGTCATTACGATCATGGGTTTGCAATTGGGCGGAATTATTGCGTTTGCGATTGTGACTGAAACCGTCTTTCAATGGCCCGGCATGGGTCTGCTCTTCATTCAAGCCGTTCAGTTTGCAGACATCCCTGTTATGGCTGCGTATCTTTGTTTGATTTCTCTTATTTTTGTTGTGATTAATTTAACGGTTGATCTTCTTTACTTCGCAGTCGATCCGCGCTTGCGTGTTGGGTTGGGTAAATCCGGAGGGGGTCACTGATGCGCGCAGCATTTGCACGTTTTTGGGACGGTGATCTGGCCTGGTCTTGGCGCCATACGCCGGTCGCGATGCTCGCGACGTTTCTGTTACTTGGTTTGCTTGTGGCTGCTTTCGGCGCGCCTTGGATCGCGCCACATAATCCGTTTGACCTCGCAACGATCGATTTGCTTGACGCGTTGAAGCCACCGGTGTGGCTTGCCGAGGGCACCACCAAATACTTATTGGGTACCGATAGCCAAGGTCGTGACATGTTGTCGGCGTTGATGTACGGCACGAAAGTATCGTTACTTATCGGTCTGGCCGCGGTAGCGGGGGCGATGTCGCTTGGTATTGTCTTGGGTTTGATCTCGGGGTATGCCGGCGGTCGCGTAGATGCACTCATTATGCGCGTTGCCGATGTGCAGCTTTCTTTCCCTGCTATTTTGATTGCATTGCTGATCGACGGCGTTGCTCGGGCTGTTGTGCCTGGGGATATGCACGAAGTGATTGCCTTCCCTGTGCTCGTGGGTGCCATTGCGCTGGCGGGATGGCCTCAGTATGCGCGCACAGTTCGCGGTTCGACCTTAGTCGAAAAAAATCGAGAGTATGTACAGGCAGCTCGAGTGATTGGAATTTCCTCACCCGTGATTATGTTTCGTCATGTATTGCCAAACGTCTTGGGCCCAGTGCTTGTATTGGCGACGGTGCACTTAGCAACCGCGATCATCACCGAAGCGACATTGTCCTTTCTTGGCGTGGGTGTGCCGCCCACTTCACCATCACTCGGAACGTTGATCCGGATCGGAAACGATTTTCTCTTTTCCGGAGAATGGTGGATCACGATTTTTCCTGGCGCCGCGCTGGTATTGCTGGTGTTGTCTGTCAACCTATTGGGGGATTGGCTGCGTGATGCCTTAAATCCCCGTTTGAGTTGAGACCGCAGATGGCGAATATTCTAGAAATTAAAGACTTGAGTGTTGAGTTTCCGACCCGTCGAGGCACACTCAAGGCGCTAAACGAAGTGTCGTTTTCGATCGCCGCTGGAGAAGTGGTGGGTGTGGTGGGTGAGTCAGGTGCGGGCAAGTCATTGACCGGCGCGGCGATCATCGGTCTGCTTGAACCTCCCGGGCGTATTTCGGGCGGGCAAATTCTGCTAGAGGGGCGTCGTATTGATCAGTTGCCCGATGAGGAAATGCGCCGTATCCGTGGTCGTGAAATCGGTGCCATTTTTCAAGATCCGTTGACCTCACTCAATCCGCTCTATACCGTTGGGCATCAGATTGCCGAAACGATTGTGACGCATTTACCGATGACCTGGACGCAGGCGCGTAACCGGGCGATTGAGTTGCTTGAGGCAACTGGCATACCAGCAGCGCGTGAACGTATTGATCATTATCCCCATCAATTCTCTGGCGGCATGCGGCAGCGTGTGGTGATCGCGCTAGCCTTAGCCGCACAACCTAAGTTGATTGTGGCTGATGAGCCAACGACAGCACTCGATGTGTCGATACAAGCGCAAATCATTGAACTGTTAAAAAAGATGTGCCGGGAGCAAGGTGCGGCGGTCATGCTGATTACGCACGACATGGGTGTGATAGCTGAAACGGCAGACAGAGTCGTCGTGATGTATGCGGGACGAGTGGCCGAAATTGGGAAAGTGCGCGATGTCATACATTCGCCTCGACACCCTTATTCGGTTGGACTCATGGGCTCTATCCCCTCGATTCATCAGCATGTTGAACGTTTAGTTCAAATCGATGGCAGCATGCCTCGACTCACAGCTATTCCCCCTGGCTGTGCGTTCAATCCGCGCTGCCCTAAAGTGATGGATCGTTGTCGGGTGGAGCGCCCAGAGCTTCAACAGTTGGGTACGTCTCAAGCGGCGTGTTGGCTCCATTCCGCCAAGGAGGTCGTATGACAACTGAGCGAGCCTTGGTTGAGGTTAAAGATGCTGCGCGTTGGTTTGATGTCTCGGCGCCGTGGTTAGAACGAGTGTTGTCGCGCAAGCCACGTACCTTGTTGCGTGCTGTTGATGGTGTTTCTTTTAGCATTCGCAAGGGTGAAACATTGGCCTTGGTCGGCGAGTCGGGTTGTGGCAAATCGACGATCGCTCGATTGTTGGTGGGCTTGTATCCACTGACACAAGGCAGTATTTTGTTCGATGGTCAGCCGCTTTCCAATATGAAGGGGCGAGGGGGCTTGGCGTTACGCAAGCGCTTGCAGATGATTTTTCAGGATCCCTACGCAAGTCTGAACCCCCGCTGGCGGGTTGGCAGAATCATTGCTGAGCCCATCCTTGCGCACACCACGCTTACCCCCGCAGAGCGGGAGGCGCGCGTAGACGCGTTGTTGACACAAGTAGGTCTGCATCCTACGGACAAAACGAGATTTCCACATCAGTTTTCAGGGGGGCAGCGTCAGCGTATTTCGATTGCGCGCGCGCTTGCAGTGAATCCCGAATTTCTGGTGTGCGATGAGCCCACCTCTGCGTTGGATGTCTCGGTTCAGGCGCAGGTTCTGAACATCATGAAGGATTTGCAGCGCAATCTGGGCCTGACCTATTTATTTATCTCGCACAACCTTGCGGTTGTGCATCACGTGGCCGATCGCGTGGGGGTGATGTATCTCGGTCGTATTGTTGAGATCGCAGATCGAGATACATTGTTTTCGAACCCCAAGCATCCGTACACGCGGATGCTGTTGTCAGCGATTCCCGATATGACTGGACAAGGCGGCTCTCGCACGCCTGTTGCGGGCGAGGTCCCTAATCCGTTGAATCCACCCTCGGGTTGTACCTTTCATCCGCGTTGCCCGTTCGCGCGAGACATATGCCGATCGGAGTCACCAGCGATACAGAACTTTAAGGGCGTTGAGATTGCCTGCCACGGTGTCGTGCAGGGCTGGCCAATGCAGGCTTAGTGAATTGAGGGGGGGGTGGGCGGTTCGTCCGACTGCCCATCTTGCTCTGACTCATCGTCATCCCCGAGATCCTCAAGCAGTTCAAGGTCTGGGTCGGGTAGCGCCTCATCGGTGAGGTCAAAGGGCAGCAGCTCGCCGAGTTCCATGGCGTAGTCAAATTCGTCACCATTCTGATCCAGTCTTACAAAACGTGCCTCGGGGTCGTCTGTAATTTGTATCGCCCAAAGGTACTGGCAGTCGTAGACCTCGGTATCTAAATCCAGGCCCCCGCGGTTGCCGACAAAGCGCGCTCCCGGACCACCCATTTGGACGTGAGTCGCCTTTTCGTCTGGCGTTTCATCCACGCCGAGCGGAATCGCGAAAATGACCCATTCTGCGTCATCATCCATCCCCACTTCAGCGAGTACCGATTTGCCCATATAGGCGCTTAAACCATCCGCTGTTTTGCCCAGCATGGAGAGTTCTTGTTCTGTAAAGCGCAGCGTATGGTCAGGGGTCGTCATAGTCGGACTCAAGATTTTGGGATCACAGTCGCCATCATAGCCTTTTGACTCGCGTGAAGCTGCGCCAGGGGTCTGCCTAAGCTCTACAATATGGCATCTTCGTTCTATTCATCGTTGGACTTATGGCTCAATACGTATACACCATGCACCGAGTGGGAAAAGTTGTTCCTCCCAAGCGGCAAATTCTTCGCGATATCTCTTTATCGTTCTTTCCCGGCGCGAAAATCGGCGTTCTCGGGTTGAACGGCTCAGGTAAGTCGACGCTGCTAAAAATTATGGCGGGCGTTGATAAAGAGATCGAGGGTGAAGCCGTACCGATGCCTGGACTGAATATTGGTTACCTTGAGCAGGAGCCAAAACTTAATCCAGAACACACCGTTCGTCAGGCGGTAGAAGAGGGTCTTGGCGCGGTGATGGCCGCGAAAAAGCGGCTCGATGAAGTCTATGCGGCCTACGCAGAGCCAGACGCGGATTTCGACAAACTTGCGGCGGAGCAGGCTGAACTTGAAGCCATCATTTCCGCTGCAGCTTCAAGCGGCTCGGATGATATGGAGACGCAGATGGAGATCGCAGCGGACGCCTTGCGTCTGCCACCTTGGGATGCGAACGTAGGTAAGCTGTCGGGTGGGGAAAAACGTCGCGTCGCCCTCTGTCGCCTGCTGCTCTCCAAGCCAGATATGTTGTTGTTGGACGAACCGACTAACCACCTTGATGCGGAAAGCGTTGAGTGGCTTGAGCAGTTTTTAGCAAAGTTTCCCGGCACGGTCGTTGGCGTGACACACGACCGATACTTCTTGGATAACGCGGCTGAGTGGATTCTGGAACTCGATCGAGGTCACGGTATTCCCTGGAAAGGTAATTACAGTTCGTGGCTCGAGCAAAAAAATGATCGTCTTAAGCAAGAAGAGGCGAGCGAATCTGCACGGCAAAAAACGATCAAGAAAGAACTTGAGTGGGTGCGTCAAAACGCAAAAGGTCGTCAAGCAAAAGCCAAAGCACGTATGACGCGCTTTGAAGAGCTGTCATCGCACGAATATCAGAAGCGTAACGAGACGCAGGAGATTTTTATTCCTGTCGCTGAGCGTCTGGGGAATGACGCCATTGAGTTTGTGAATGTCACTAAAGCCTTTGGCGATAAGTTGCTGATGGATAACGTGAGCTTCCGGGTACCACCAGGTGCGATCGTCGGCATTATTGGTCCGAACGGAGCCGGTAAGTCGACGCTCTTCCGGATGATTGCTGGCAAGGACACGCCTGACAGCGGTGAGGTCAAGATCGGTCAAACAGTCAAAATCGCGTTTGTCGATCAGTCACGCGACGCATTGCCTGATGCAAAAACGGTCTTCGACACCATCGCCGATGGCGCCGACTTGTTGACGGTTGGCCGTTTCGAAATGCCTGCCCGGGCCTACCTCGGTCGCTTCAACTTTAAAGGCGCGGATCAAGGTAAACAGGTGGGACAGTTGTCGGGCGGTGAGCGCGGCCGTTTGCACTTGGCCAAGACCTTGATCACGGGCGGCAACGTGTTGCTTCTTGACGAACCGTCGAACGATCTTGATGTGGAAACCTTGCGAGCGCTAGAAGATGCCCTACTTGAGTTTGCAGGCTCGATCATGGTGATTAGCCATGATCGCTGGTTCTTGGACAGAATCGCGACGCACATACTTGCTTTTGAAGGCGACTCACAAGTTGTGTTTTTCGATGGGAACTACCAAGAGTACGAGGCTGACAAGAAGCGGCGTTTAGGCGAAGCAGGTGCCGCACCGAAGCGCATTCGTTACAAGGCGTTGCGTTAATCATGAGTCGTCCGCCGGCAGAGACGCGTAGTGCGTTTGCGCATTTCCATCGCATTGAAACGCGCTGGAAAGACAACGATGTCTTTGGTCATGTGAATAACGTGGTCTATTACTCGTATTTCGATACGGCCGTGAATGCGTTCTTGATCGAGCACGGTGTGCTCGATCTTCAGCAATCAAAGATTGTCGGGTTGGTTGCAGAAACGCAGTGTCGTTATTACAGCTCGCTCGCATTTCCGGACACGGTCTATGTCGGACTACGACTGGCTCATTTAGGAACGAGCAGTATCCGCTATGAGGTTGGTGTTTTCAGAAACGATGATCAGACTGCTTCGGCACAGGGGTATTTTGTCCACGTCTATGTCGATCGAGAATCCAATCGACCTGTGCCGATGCCAGCTGCCCTAGTTAAGGCCGCAGAATTACTGCGTCTTTAGGTTGCCGCAGCCCAGGTGTCTTTCAGTGTGGTGACACGATTGAATACAGGGGCATTAGGGCTGGAATCTGTCGAGTCAACGACGAAGTAGCCTAAGCGCTCAAATTGTGTCACGACACCTGGCGTAAGCGCTGTGCCGGGCTCCAGAAACGCCCTGACCACTTGTACAGACTGCGGATTCAGGCAGTTTAAGAAGTCGTTATCTCCCGCGTCTGGGAATGGCTCGGAAAACAGTCTGTCGTACAGACGAATTTCAGCCGAGACAGCTTGCGCAGTACTGATCCACGTCACGTTACCTTTCACTTTCACAGCGTCTGATCCAGGCGTGCCACTTTTCGTGTCTGGGTTGTATTCAGCGTGAACTTCGATGATGTTGCCTTCGGCGTCTTTGACGCAGCCGGTGCAGGTGACGACATAGCCGTATTTCAGCCGCACGCTGTTTCCAGGGAAGAGCCTAAAGTATTTTTTTGGAGGGACTTCTGCGAAGTCCTCGCGCTCAATCCAGACTTCGCGCGTTAAACCAAACTCACGCATGCCCGCATCAGGTGAGTGTGGGTTGCGAGGTGCATGACAGGGCTCGACATGGTTCTCGGGAAAGTTCGTGATGACAAGCTTGAGTGGATCAAGGATGGCGACCGAGCGTAGCGCAACTGGGTCCTGATCTTCGCGAAGTGCTTGGTCAAGCAGGCTGTAATCAATTCGAGAGTTAGATTTCGAGACGCCAGTCCGCTCGCAGAACAGGCGCAGAGCAGACGCGGTATAACCGCGGCGACGTAAGCCTGCAATCGTTGGCATGCGGGGGTCGTCCCAGCCTTTGACGTGACCGTCTTTGACGAGCTGAAGCAGCTTGCGCTTACTGGTCACGATATAGCTCATGTTTAGCCGAGCGAACTCGTACTGATGAGGCAACGGTGCCGTAAATATTCCAAGCTCTTTAAGGCGATTAAGTGTCCAGTCATAAAACGGACGTTGATCTTCAAATTCCAGCGTACAAATGCTGTGCGTAATGCCTTCGAGGGCATCCTCGATTGGATGCGCAAAGGCATACATTGGGTAGATACACCATTCGTTACCGGTGCGGTGATGCGTGGCGTGACGGATGCGATAGAGAACCGGATCACGCAAGTTGATGTTCGGTGAGCGCATGTCGATACGTGCGCGTAACGCCATGCTGCCATCCGCGTGCTTTCCAGCGCGCATATCGCGCAGTAACTGTAAGGACTCTTGGGCTGGACGGTCGCGGAAAGGGGAGTTTTTGCCAGGCTCTGTGAGCGTCCCCCGCATCAAGCGCATCTCTTCGGGGCTTTGTTCGTCCACATAGGCATGACCGGCCGTGATCAACGCTTCGGCACACGCATACATCGTCTCGAAGTAGCTGCTGGCGAAGTACAGATGTTCGCTATTGTTTGATTTCCAATCAAAGCCGAGCCACTTCACGGCGTCGATAATGGCATCGACATACTCTTGCTCTTCTTTCTCTGGGTTGGTGTCGTCAAAGCGAAGATGACATACCCCGCCGTAATCACGCGCTAACCCAAAATTAAGACAAATGCTTTTTGCATGACCAATGTGCAAATATCCATTGGGTTCGGGAGGGAAACGGGTGCGAATTCGTGCGAGGTCGACTGCAGCACCTGCTTGAACTGAGGCAGGCCCGGGTCCACCCGACCAGCGTTTGCCGTCGAATTTACCCGCGGCGAGATCGGCATCGATAATATTGCGCAGAAAATTCGTTGTGACAGGAGCGGAGGAGTCTTGGGTCATACCGTTTAGAGTAGGCGATGAAATGCGTCAAACGTACATTTTGCCACGACAGAGGGAATCCTACCCAGAAGAACCCTGATATGGGGGTTATACCGTCGTGAGGACGGGCAGACGAACTTCGACTTGTAGTCCGCCCTCGGGGCCCTGGTCGAGGGCCAAGTTCCCCATATGCGCGCGCACAATAGATTCCACAAGGGATAGTCCAAGGCCGACGTTGCCAGACCGGGTGCGCGCTTCGTCGAGTCGTACGAATGGCTTGAGAGCCTCGGCGCGAAGCGCTTGCGGAATGCCAGGCCCGTGATCGACCACAATAAGAACCGCAGTATTTGCCTCGATTGTGAGGCGCACATGGACGGGTGGAGCACCGTGATGCAGTGCATTGCCAATGAGATTGTCCAGCAGCCGAGAAAGCGCAACCTGATCGCCCCGGATCGAGCATCGCGCCGGGGGCGCGTCAAGATGAATCGCCTTGCCGGCTTGCTGCCACGTCGTGACGCGTTCACGCAGCCATTGATCTAAAGAAAATGTCGTAAAACGGTAGGATTCAAGGTCAGTGCCCCGCAGATAGTGAATGAACTGATCGACGATGTGCTGCATATCCTGCAGGTCGCTTCGCATCCCTTCTTTGAGTGTTGGTTCTTCCGACATTTCCGCACGCAGCCACATGCGTGCGAGAGGCGCCTTTAAGTCGTGGGGCAAGCCAGCTAGCAGGGTACGCTTTGTCGACTCGGCTGTTCGCAGTGCCGCCAGCATGGCGTTAAATCGTTCGCCTAAAACCTTCAATTCCGTGGGGCCAGTTGGATCAACTGGGGCAGGGGCTCCTGCGGCGAGTTGATCGGTTGCCTGCATCAGGCGGGTGATTGGTCTTGTGACATGCCAAGAAAACAAAATCCCAATTAGCATGATGACCAATAAGCCAATGAGCCAATACACGACAAGAGAACTGGCTAGAGGCGGTTTGAGCTGTTCAAGTGGAATCACCAGCCAGTCCCGCAGGCGTCCTGGTACGGGCTCATTGAGCTGCGGCAGCGAAATATATAGCTCGGGTGATTGCCCATAAGAGATCGCAACACGGCTATCTCCGCTTAGGCGTTCATTTAAGCTTTCTAGCAAACTGCTGATACTGCGGTCGCTCGAGCTGCTTGCACGTTCGGCTTGCACGCCGTCCGTCACTCCCGGGTCTGAGTCAGTCGTAGCGCGATTGGTGAGTCGGCGCACTCCAGCTTGAGTATTCGCTTGCTTTTCTTGCGCGGGTTGAATACGGGCGACTTCGGTATTTAAGGGAGCAGGTTTGCGTAAAAGTCGTACGTCATTCGGTAGCGGGCGTGACCATAGTCGCCATTGCCCTTCTGAGGCCTGTCTGACAAATTCGGCCCTGTCTGCCGGTGCTGCATGCTCCATTGAGAAATGCAGCGCGCGGATAGTGGTTGCGATGAGGTCTAGGGCGACTGTCTGTGCATGATCCCGTTGATAGAGCGAAGCGAGATAGAGTGTCGCGAATTGCCCCGCGATCACGCTTGCCAGGAGCAGTGCAATTAAACGAGCACGGAGAGACTGTGGGACAAGTGAAGGCGACTTTTTCATGGTGAAAAACGGTAGCCGGTTCCCCAGACTGTTTGAATCCAGCGCGGTTGTTTGGGGTCATCTCCGAGTGCCCGTCTCAAGCGCAAAATCGCGATGTCGATCGCACGGTCGCTGCGTTCGCCTGCCTCATCGTCACGTGCAAGGCTCATGAGTCGCTCGCGTGAGAGCGGTTTACCTGCGCTTTGTAAAAGTGCCTCGAGTAAATTGATTTCGCCGCCAGTCAGTTTGACGATCTGGTCGTGCTTGCGAAGTTGGCGCATGACTGGGTCGAACACAAAATCACCAAACACGATGGGCGCGTTACGCTTGCTTGTTGAAGTACCGCTTTTACGCCTCAAGACTGCTTGAATGCGGGCGAGTAACTCCCTTGGATCAAAGGGCTTGCCAACGTAGTCGTCCGCGCCTGCCTCCAAACCGATGATGCGGTCAGCCGATTCGTCACGTGCTGTAAGAAGGATGACGGGGATATCTTCGCCTTGGTTTCGTAACGCACGTAAGGCCTCAGCCCCATCTCCGCCGGGCATCATGCGATCGAGCACGAGTAATTCTGGCGTAAAGCGTTGAATTAAAGAGGGGAGGTTGCGTGCATCGGGAGCAAGCAGCGTGTCAAAGCCGTGCTTATTAAGGTAATCGGCGAGCAACTGGCGAAGCGCCGGGTCGTCGTCAATCACCAAAATTTTGGTACGTACCTCTGACATGATTTGCAATTCCTTTTTGTGTAGTGTGCAGTGTCCTGACCGTTTCAGCAAGTGTATCCACTACAATCCGGTCATGCCGTTGCTCATGCTTGTCTATGTCTAAGTCGCACCCTGTTGCGGTCAATGCCGTCCCCCCTGAGGCAGCAGGAAGAATCGCCTCAAATAAAAGCGCACGGCGTGTGCTCGCCAGCGTGTTTGGCTATGAATCCTTTCGGGGTGATCAAGCGGCAATTGTTGAGCATGTGATCAATGGCGGTGACGCGCTCGTCTTGATGCCGACGGGCGGGGGCAAGTCTCTCTGCTATCAGGTACCTGCGCTGGTGCGGCCCGGTACGGGGATCGTCATTTCACCTCTGATTGCCTTGATGCAGGATCAAGTGGACGCCTTAACCGAGCTCGGCGTGCGTGCGGCGTATTTAAATTCAACGCAGGACTGGCAGGTATCACGCGACGTGGAGCAAGCCTTTTTGCGAGGTGAATATGATTTGCTTTATGTTGCCCCGGAACGACTGCTGACCGATCGTTGTATGCAATTGCTCGAGCGTGGTCAGATCGCCTTATTTGCGATCGACGAAGCGCACTGCGTCTCGCAGTGGGGCCATGATTTCCGCCCCGAGTATCTGGGGCTGTCGATGCTGCATGAGCGTTGGCCCAATGTGCCGCGTATTGCGCTGACTGCGACGGCGACAGATGTGACCCGGCGCGAGATTGTCGAGCGGTTAGCGCTGACGGACGCCAGTCACTTTGTCGCGAGCTTTGATCGCCCAAATGTGCGCTACCACATCGTTGAAAAACAAGATGTGCGTAAACAGCTCTTGCAGTTATTGCGCGAGGAGCACAAAGGCGATTCAGGCATTGTGTACTGTTTATCTCGTAATAAAGTCGATGATACGGCCGCTTATTTATGTGAGCAGGGAATTCAGGCGCTGCCCTACCACGCAGGCTTAGGCACGGCGGTACGGGCACAAAATCAGTCACGATTTTTGCGTGAAGATGGTTTGGTCATGGTGGCGACGATCGCTTTTGGTATGGGGATTGATAAGCCAGATGTCCGGTTTGTTGCGCACATCGATATGCCGAAGTCCGTCGAGGGTTATTATCAAGAGACCGGCCGCGCAGGGCGTGATGGTTTGCCAGCGACCGCCTGGCTTGCCTATGGATTGCAGGACGTCGTACAGCAGCGCCGTATGATTGATGAGTCGACAGGCGACGATGCGTTTCGTCGTCGTCTTGGCAGCCAACTGGATGCCATGTTGGGCCTTTGCGAAACAATCGCTTGTCGACGAGTCGGCTTGCTGCAATATTTTGGTCAAACTATTACCGCCTGCGGCAATTGCGATAATTGCTTGACACCACCACAAGCTTGGGATGGAACGATCGCGGCGCAAAAGATGTTGTCTGCGATTTATCGACTTTGGAAGGAGCGCGGTCAGCGGTATGGCGCGGGTCATCTGATTGACGTATTACGCGGAAAGAAGACGCCGCGCGTTCTAGAGCATGATCATCAAGAACTTTCAGTCTTTGGGATTGGTGCAGATATTTCGGAGCAGGGCTGGCGCAGCGTGCTGCGGCAATTGCTGGCGCACGGTTTGCTGATGGTGGACCAAGAGGGCTACGGTACGTTGGCTCTGACAGACGCTAGTCGTGCTGTGCTGAAAGGTGAGCGCACGCTGATGCTCAGACGTGAGGCGGATCGCCTAGTGCGTCCGACGACTGCACGGAACAAAGCGACGGCCACCGATTTGCCCGCGGCCGCACAGCCCATTTTCGAGGCCTTGCGCAACTGGCGGGCAGAGATTGCTCGAAGCCATGGGGTACCCGCCTACGTCATTTTTCACGATGCAACGCTGAAAGAAATCGCCATGGCTCGTCCGATGAGTCTAGAGAGTTTGGCGCATGTAAACGGCGTGGGCGCGCGCAAGCTCGAGTCCTATGGGCAGTCTATTTTGGCTTGTATCGAAGCCTTTGAACACGCTTGATTGTGGCGTGTTGTGCGCTAACTAAACAGTGGACCGTCGTTGGAAGAAGCTTTGGGTGGTGTTAGCCCGAGATGACGCCAAGTGGTCTGTGTCGCCATCCGACCGCGTGGCGTGCGTTGCAAGTAGCCGTGCTGGATCAGGTAGGGTTCGATCACATCTTCGATCGTGTCGCGCTCTTCCCCGATTGCGGCAGCAAGGCTATCGACGCCGACCGGACCCCCGTCAAATTTGTGGACAATAGCCTCCAGGAGCTTGCGATCCATGAGATCCAGTCCTTGGGGGTCAACTTCAAGCATCGAAAGCGCGGCGTTTGCGACGTTTGCATCGATCGTGCCGCCGGCTTTCACTTGGGCATAGTCACGCACTCGACGTAGCAAGCGATTGGCAATGCGGGGCGTACCCCGTGCTCGGCGAGCGACCTCAGAGGCACCATCTGGTGTGATGGGCACTTGCAGCAGACCGGCGCTGCGCGTGGCGATACGGGTGAGCTCTTCGGGTGTGTAGAACTCAAGCCGCGATACGATGCCAAAGCGGTCACGCAGTGGGTTGGTCAGCATACCCGCGCGGGTAGTGGCTCCCACCAGCGTGAAGGGCTGTAAATCAAGCTTTACGCTGCGCGCGGCAGGACCTTCCCCGATCAGAATGTCGATTTGGAAATCTTCCAAGGCGGGGTAAAGGATTTCTTCTACCACGGGCGATAGCCGATGGATCTCGTCAATAAACAGTACATCGTTGCGCTCGAGATTCGTCAGCAATGCCGCCAAGTCGCCTGGTCTCTCCAGTACAGGACCAGAGGTTTGGCGCAAATTGACGCCCATTTCGTGCGCAATGATGTGTGCGAGCGTTGTTTTCCCCAACCCAGGCGGGCCGAACAGTAGTACGTGGTCAAGCGATTCTTGTCGGTTACGCGCAGCCGCAATGAAGATCTGAAGCTGATCGCGGACCCGCTGCTGCCCAACGTATTCCTCGAGGGCGCGAGGACGCAAGGCCCGCTCGATTGACTCTTCATTGGGGGTGACGGCTTGCGGGGTGACAAGGCGCGAAGCCTCGGCACGCGAACTTAAGGAATCAGACTGGATGGCCATGTATCGTTCAAAAAATCCGTTAGGTGTGCGGGGCGCACAAAGACGGCTAGACAATCGTACACTATCCCACACTTTTATCCTGAAATTAAAGGAAAGCTATGTCCTTAGTTCTGCCCACATACGAAGATGTTGCAAGCGCTGCCAAGACCCTCAAGGGGGTTGCGCACCGGACTCCTGTGCTGACCTCTGCCACGGCTGACCGTATGACGGGCGCCAAGGTCTTTTTTAAATGCGAAAACCTGCAAAGAATGGGTGCATTTAAGTTTCGCGGTGGCTACAACGCGATTGCGAATTTATCGCCCGAACAACGACGAGCTGGGGTGTTGACGTACTCGTCGGGTAATCATGCGCAAGCAATTGCCTTGGCCGGGAAATTGCTGGGTGTTGCAACGACGATCATCATGCCGCACGATGCTCCAGCCGCTAAAAAAGCTGCGACACAAGAATACGGTGCGACGGTGGTCAGTTATGACCGCTACAAGCAAGATCGCGAGGTCGTCGCGCGTGAAATTCAACAAAAAACAGGGATGGCGATTATTCCACCGTACGACCATCTCCATGTGATTGCAGGGCAGGGTACCGCTGCCCTGGAGCTCTTTGAAGACGTGGGCGAATTGGACTATCTGTTAGTGTGTCTTGGCGGTGGTGGACTGTTGGCGGGTAGTGCCTTAGCTGCAAGTGCGCTTAGCCCCCGGTGCAAGGTATTTGGTGTCGAGCCCGAGGCTGGGAATGACGGACAGCAGTCGTTGCGTAAGGGCGAGGTTATTCGTATTGAGCCGCCGCGCTCAATCGCAGACGGCGCGCTGACCTTGTATCTTGGTCAATTGACCTTCGGAGTCATCAAGCAGCGCGTAAAAGACATCTTGACCGTGACGGATCCACAGCTCATTGCAACGATGAAGTTCTTTGCCGAGCGCATGAAAATTGTTGTTGAACCGACCGGTTGTCTCGGTGCGGCAGCGCTGATGCACGGCGCCTTGCCGGTTGAAAAAGGTGCCCGCGTAGGGGTGATATTAAGCGGCGGAAACGTTGATTTGGCAGCCTATGCGGGTTTCTTGACGCAATCTTGATCATTGATCGTTAAAGGGGTAATACAACATGCGCGTGCTTGTGATTGGTGGTGCAGGTTTCATTGGACGCCATCTAGTGGGGCGGCTCGTCGCCCAGGGACATGTTGTCCATGTGCCGACGCGGCAATACAAGCGGGGACGCGAGCTCATGGTGCATCCTACGGTGACGGTTATGCAAGCAGATGTCCATGATGATGCAACGCTTGATCGATTAGTCGACGGTTGCGATTTAGTTGTGAACCTCGTCGGTATCTTGCACAGCCGTGGCGGCGATCCCTTCGGTCCAGACTTTGATCGGGCGCACGTTCAATTACCCAAGCGTATCGCGCTGGCCTGTCGCCGCATGGGCACCCCTCGTTTCATCCACATTAGCGCACTCGGTGCCGATGCAAAAGGTCCGAGTGGTTATTTGCGGTCGAAGGCTGCGGGCGAGGCCGCAATTAAACAAGCCTATGAAGGCGCTACGCACGAGACTTACACGATTTTTAGACCCTCGGTTGTGTTTGGACCTCAAGATAGTTTCATGAACATGTTCGCCGGACTTGCAAAGTATTTGCCCATCTTACCGATGGCCGGTGCTTACGCAAAAATGCAGCCGGTGTATGTGTCCGATGTGACGAGCGCGATGATGAATGCGGCAAAAGCCCCCTTTGCAAGTAATCAGACATTCGACTTGGCAGGGCCGCGTGTCTATACACTAGGCGAGCTCGTTAAACTCGCTGCCTTGTGGAGTGGCCATCCCCGTATGGTGGTGAACTTACCAATGAGCTTGGGTCGCTTACAGGCATTTGCTTTTGAGATGCTGCCAGGCGAGCCGCTGCTTTCTCGAGATAATTTGGCGTCCCTGACAGTCGATAACGTCGCCGCGCAGCCAATGGATGCTCGATTGGGGGTCGTGCCGACCCCGCTGGAGTCCGTCGCGCCGATTTACCTAGCACCTGCTGTTTAAAACATATCAATAGGATTGGAGACAATGACAACCGTCAAGCAAGGCAAAGCGCTCAACATAAAAGATTCGCGCATACTGATCGCCGGTGCGGCGAGCTTAGTTGGATCACATACCGCCGATTTGCTCCTAAAAGAGGGCGCTCGTGAGGTGTTGCTCCTAGATAACTTCTCGTTTGGTTCGATGGACGCGATTGCACATTTGCAGAATGAGCCGCGTATCAAAATCGTGCGTGCCGACCTCATGCGTCTACCCGATTTGCTTGCCGCGACTGAGGGTGTTGACGGTGTGATTCACCTAGCCGCCTACATGACTCTCGGGTTTTCTCAAACACCCTGGCAGGCGGTCGACGTGAATATTCGCGGAGCGCAAAATATGTTGGAAGCCTGCCGCGTCAATCGTGTCAAAAAGATTATTTTCGCTTCTTCGAACGCCGTATACGGTTACGGATCGGGCATAAAAGGTGCCTTGTCTGAAGAGATTCCGTTTCATTCAGTCGGAGCGCCACCGGCAGCGATTTTGTATGGTGCCTCTAAGATTATGGGTGAGCAGCTATGTCGTCATTATCACCAGAGTGCTGGTCAGGATTATGTCGTCTTGCGCTATTCAACTGTTTACGGTGAGCGCCAGCATTATCGTGCGGCAAACTCGTTATACATCATGGAGACTTACGATCTAGTGCGTAAAGGCCAGGCTCCCGTATTGCCTGGCGATGGCAAGGATACGAAGCATTTTGTGCATGTCTCGGATGTTGCGCGTGCAAACGTTGCTGCTTTGCAAAGCAGCGCGACGGATGTGGCCGTGAACGTGTCCGGTCCTGCACCGATTACAACAGGTGAACTCGTTGAGTTAGTGCTTGAATATTGTAAGAGTGATCTCAAGCCTGAAGTGCGTCCTGACCCACCAGGCAAAGTCCGCTTAACCTCTGGTGGGGCATTTCACATCCCCCATGACAAGGCTGGTGAGGTCATTGGATGGAAGCCCGTAGTGCAAATGCGTGAGGGCGTGATGCGATTGTTAGCGTGGCGTGAGCAGCAAGATGGTACGGCTACTAAACTTTGAGGTGATTAAGATGAATCCGCTTAAGCGTTTCAGTCAGATTTTCTTGGGTTGGTTGGCGGCGTTTCTTGTGAGCGGTGCGACGGTATTCGCCGCCTATCCCGAAAAGCCTGTCACGATTGTTGTTCCGTATCCTGCGGGTGGTGCGACTGATGTGATTGCGCGAATGCTCGCCGAGAAATTGACGAGTGCATGGAAGCAGCAGGTGGTGGTGATCAATAAGCCGGGTGCTGGTACCACGGTCGCCGCCGAAGCTCTAGCGCGCACACCAGGCGATGGCTATACCCTGTATATGACCACCGCTGCGCATACGATCAGCGCAAGTCTGTATAGCAAGCTGAACTACGATCCCATCAAAGACTTTGGACCGATTACCCTCGTATCAACGATCCCGTTAGTATTGGTCACAAATCCTGCGATTCCAGCGAAGACATTGAAGGAACTCATTGATTATGCGAAATCGCAAAAAAATGGCCTAACGATGGCTTCGACGGGTAACGGCACTCCGCAACATTTGGCAGGAGAATTATTCAAAGCTAAAACAGGGGTGCAGTTGGTGCATGTTCCCTATAAAGGCGATACCCCAATGCTGACTGATTTGATGGGCGGTCAGGTGCAGGTTGCGTTTGTGACACTTTCTGCTGCGCTACCCTATATCAAATCTGGCAAGTTGCGTGCGATTGCGTTGGCACATGGTGAGCGTGTCGCTGCGTTGGAAAGTGTACCAACAACAACCGAGGCCGGTATGCCGGGATTCACTGCTGCGACATGGTTTGGTTTGTATGGGCCTGCATCAATGCCTACCGCGTTGCGCGAGAAAATCTCTGCCGATATCCGACGGATTGTTGCCGAGCCGGGAATGACTCAGCGCCTGCAGGATATGGGTGCGCAAGTCAACAACAGCACACCCGAGGCGTTTCAAAAAGTGATCGATGCTGAAGTGATTAACTGGTCGCAAGCGGTCAAGCTGTCTGGCGCGCGCATCGACTGAGCTGGCTCACTGTAGGCTTGCGATAGATTGATCGATTGAAAGTGCCAACAGATCAACAATCTTATCGAGATCTTTTTCAGAGGTAATAAAGGGCGGGGCGAGCAGAACATGGTCGCCCCGCTCTCCGTCGATGGTGCCTCCCATCGGATAGACTAGCAGGCCATTTTCAAAGGCCTGTGCCTTCACCACTGCATGCAGTTTCTTCTTGTGATCAAAGGGCATTTTTGTGCTTCGGTCTTGGACTAGTTCAAGTGCCATGAAAAGTCCGCGTCCCCGGATATCACCGACGAAGGGATGATCGCCAAAGCGCTGCTTGAGCGCGCGCGTCAAATAGTCGCCGCGCGCATGAACTTGAGCGAGCAGGCCGTCACGCTGAATGACTTTCTGAACGGCAAGCGCGGCCGCAGAGGCTACCGGATGACCGAGGTAGGTATGGCCGTGTTGGAAGTTGCCGCTCTTTTGCCGAAGTGCGTCGATGATTCGGTTATGCGCGAGAAAGGCTCCGATGGGTTGGTAGCCACCGCCTAGACCTTTTGCGATAACAACGATATCGGGAATGATATGCTCAGCCTCAAAAGCGTAGAGACTGCCTGTACGACCCATTCCGCACATCACTTCATCGGCGATCAATAAAATTCCATAGCGGTCGCATAATGCGCGCACGCCGCGAAAATATCCAGGTGTGGGTGGCAGAACACCGGCGGTTGCGCCGCCTACGGTCTCAGCGCAAAAGGCGATGATGTTATCGGGTCCCGTTGCGATAAAAGTATCTTCAATTTCCTTGAGTAACCGGGTCGTGTAGGCGTCTGGCGTTTCGCCCGCTGCGCGATCGCGGTATTCATAGCAAGGTGCGACACGCGGTACATCCATCAGCAGAGGTGCAAACTGTTTGCGTCGTTGTTCGTTCCCGCTGATCGCGAGTGCACCTAAGGTATTGCCGTGATAGCTTTGTCTTCTCGCGACGAACAGCGTGCGCTGGGGTTGACCGATTTCAACAAAATATTGACGCGCCAATTTAAGCGATGCTTCGACCGCTTCCGAGCCGCCAGATACGAAATATACGTGACCGAGTTCTTTTGGCGCATGCTGAATCAAATGATTAGCAAGTTGCTCTGTGACTTCAGAGGTAAAGAAGCCCGTATGGGCATAGGCATGCTGATCGATTTGAGCGTGCATGGCCGCGAGCACATCCGGATGCCCATGTCCCAAACATGACACTGCAGCACCACCGCTCGCATCGATATACGCCTTGTCATGCTGGTCGTAGATATGGATGCCCCGTGCGCGTGTCGCCGTCAAAGGTGTTTTGAGTAGGGACCGATGAATAATGTGACTCATATGTGCATCCGTGGTGACGTTAGCGGGATAGGCCCTTTAGGGCGAGGCGGATACCGTCAGAAACGCTTACTCCATCTGGAAGCGTTTTTATAGCGCTAAGGGCTTCACGTTCCGAGTAGCCAAGCGCTGTAAGGGCGTGCAGTACGTCGTTCTGCGTCCCGACAACATTTGTTGGTTGCGCACCGAGATCAGCACCTAGCTTGCCTTTCATTTCAAGGAGTAGACGTTCGGCCGTTTTCTTGCCGATGCCCGGAACACGCATTAGTCTTGCCGGCTCTTGCAATGTGATCGCTTGTGCGAGTTCGGCCGCTGACATACCCGATAGAACTGCCAAGGCGGTGCGTGCACCGATACCACTGACTTTGATCAGCTCGCGGAAAGTCGAGCGTTCTTCCGCAGTTGAAAACCCGTACAAAATATGCGCGTCTTCGCGTACGGTCAGGTGAGTGAGAAGGGTGACCTGGGCGCCCAGTTCAGGTAGGGCATAAAACGTGGTCATCGATACATCGATTTCGTAACCAACGCCTTGGACATCGAGCCCAACGCGAGGTGGCATTTTTTCGAACAATGTACCGGTGAGGCGACCTATCATGCTGAGTCCTTGAATGAATGGGTTATTAACCCAGTAAGCGCCCGGCACGCACACGCGTGCGGCCACGCGACGTTCGGGCTTGATAGTTCATTTGACCAAGTTTTTCGGTGAGCGGTGCGATATGCGCGTGACAGATGGCGCAAGCGAGCGCATCGGCAGAATCTGGTGCTGGTACACCGTCCAGATGCAACAGTCTCTGCACCATCATTTGCACCTGCTCTTTTGCGGCACGTCCCGCACCGACAACGGATTTCTTAATCTGAAGTGCAGTGTATTCATGGACAGCTAGATCACGATCCGCGAGGGCGCAGAGCGCAGCACCACGCGCCTGTCCAAGAAGTAGGGTGCTCGCCGGGTTCGTGTTCATGAAAACGATTTCTAACGCAGCGACATCAGGTTTTGTATCCTCGACAATTTGTCGTAAATTATCGAGGATGACCTTCAAGCGCAGTGGTAGCGTGACGTCGCTTGGGACGACGATCGTTCCGCTGGCAACGTAGGTTAGTTTGGCACCTCGTACGTCGATCACGCCGAACCCAGTTCGGCGTAAGCCCGGATCAACGCCAAGAATCCTCATCGATTAAGCGTCTTAGTGACGGAAGTGCCGCATGCCAGTCAAGACCATGGTAATCCCACGTTCGTTTGCCGCGGCGATGACCTCGTCGTCTCGCATGCTTCCACCCGGTTGGATAACGCAGGTCGCGCCTGCGTCGATGACGACATCCAGTCCATCTCTGAAGGGGAAAAACGCATCGGACGCGACGGCAGAACCCTTCAGTGTTAGTCCTGCATTCTCGGCTTTGATTGAGGCGATGCGAGCCGAGTCGATGCGACTCATTTGCCCAGCACCGACGCCAAGCGTCATGCCGTCGCCACAGAATACGATTGCGTTGGACTTCACAAATTTTGCAACCTTCCAGGCGAATAGTAGGTCCGCCATTTGCTGCGGGGTGGGCTGCTTTTTTGTCACGACACGCAAGTCTTTGGCGGCTGTGGTCCCAGCGTCTGGAGTCTGAATCAGCCAACCGCCTCCAACGCGCTTGACGTCAATATCGTTTTGTCCTGCGCCCATTGGCACACGCAAGACGCGTACATTTTTCTTTGCAGCCAACAAGGCGAGTGCGTCTTTATCGTAAGCGGGGGCGAGCAGTACTTCAACAAACTGTGCGCTGATGGCCTGAGCCGTGGCTAGATCAACCTTGCGATTAAAAGCGATGATGCCACCAAACGCAGACGTTGGATCAGTCTTAAACGCTTTCTTATAAGCCTGGAGTGTGCTGTCGGCAGTTGCGACACCACATGGATTGGCATGTTTCACGATCACGCAGGCGTGTGTACTGAAGCTGCGCACACAATCCCATGCGGCATCAGAGTCTGCGATGTTGTTGTATGAGAGCTCTTTGCCTTGAAGCTGTACAAAGTTACCAAGCAAACCAGCCGGGCGCGTGGGGTCGGTGTAGAAAGCCGACAGTTGTTGGGCGTTTTCACCATAGCGCAGGACTTGTTGCTGGTGGACCTGAAGAGTCAAGACGTTTGGCCATGTGCTGCGCGCTGGCGCGTTGTTCTGTGCGGGCTCTGACTCGGTGAGGCTGCTCAGGTAATTGGCGATTGCTCCATCGTAGGCGGCAGTGTGGGCGTACACCTTGGTTGCGAGCTTTAAGCGCAGACCGTAAGAGGTTGATCCGCGCTCATCCATTTCTTTCAATACGGCAGGATAGTCGGCTGGGTCAATGACAACCGTGACACCGCCCTCTTCAGTGCCATGGTTCTTCGCTGCGGCACGTAGCATCGCTGGCCCGCCGATATCAATATTCTCTACCGCGTCGGCAAACGTGCAGTCAGGCTTGGCCACAGTTTGACGAAATGGATACAGATTGACCACCAGTAAATCGATGCGATCGATCTTGTGCTTTTTGAGGGTCGTCATATGTTCGTGGCTGTCGCGTCGAGCTAACAGTCCGCCGTGAATTTTTGGATGCAGGGTTTTGACGCGACCATCAAGGATCTCTGGTGATCCGGTGTGCTTGGCGACTTCGGTGACTTTGAGACCGGCTTGCGCAAGAAGTTTAGCCGTGCCGCCGGTAGACAGCAGGCGCACGCCTCGAGCGGCAAGCGCCTGGGCAAATTCAACGATACCGTCTTTGTCGGAAACGGATAGCAAGGCTGTTTTGATTTTCATTGCAGGCTTATTTTTCTGAAAGTAGTTTGTGGGAAAGAAGTTTTTTTCGTAAGGTATTGCGCGTCATGCCGAGCATGTCAGCGGCTTTGGATTGGTTGTCGCCGACGTGTTGCATGACAATTTGTAATATTGGCCGCTCAACGCAATGAATCACCATGTCGTATACATCGTTCGGCTGAGTATCACCCAAATCGGCTAAATATCGCTCGAGCGTATCGCGAACCGAATTTTGTAGAGCGTTGTATTGTTTCATGGCGTCGGGGTTGTCTGGCACTCATGCGGCCTGTTGATGAGCCGTATCTTCGGTAGGATTGTCGCAGTTTGGCGGGGTGATGTGTGGCAAAACTTCACTTTGTGCGCTGAACCAGCGTGAGACCGCGGCAGATTGTTCGAGTGTCGTTTCTAACCGATTGATGTGATCAGCAAAAGCCCGACCTCCCGCTAGTCCTTCTACGTACCAGCCAATGTGCTTGCGCGCTGTGCGTACGCCGGTGAGCTCACCATAAAAGCTGTAGTGATCTGCGAGGTGTGCAAGGAGCAAGTCTCGCATTTCAATCCAAGTTGGACTCGGCAAGTGCTCTCCGGTACGCAAGAAATGGTCGATTTCCCGGAAAATCCAAGGGCGACCCTGAGCGGCGCGTCCGATCATGACCGCGTCAGCCCCGGTGTAAGCGAGAACGTATTTCGCTTTTTCAGGGCTGTCGATATCTCCATTTGCCACAACAGGAATCTGGATACTCGCTTTGACTGCTCGGATGGTGTCGTACTCTGCTTCGCCTAAATAGAGGTCCTCGCGCGTGCGCCCGTGTAGCGTGAGTGCAGCGATCCCAGCGTTTTGAGCGATCTGGGCGATGCGCAGGGCGTTGCGTTCATCGCGACTCCACCCGGTGCGTGTTTTGAGTGTGACCGGGACATTGTGTGGCTGACAGGCTTGAACGACCGCTTCCAGGATGCGTGCAACCAGATCTTCGTGGCGTAGCAATGCTGAGCCAGCTGCGACGTGACAGACTTTTTTTACTGGACAGCCCATATTGATGTCGATAATGCGGGCGCCTTTGCCGATGTTAAAGACGGCGGCTTGCGCCATCATGTCCGGATCGGCGCCGGCAATCTGCACCGCGACCGGGTCGATTTCACCGTCGTGATTCAGTCGACGTGACGATTTTACGGTTTGCCATAGCTGTGGATTGCTCGCCGCCATTTCTGACACGGCGTAGCCCGCGCCTAGTTTTTTGCACAGCTGTCGAAAAGGTCGATCTGTCACGCCAGCCATGGGCGCGACAAATACGTTGTTAGGAAGAAACCACGCACCGATTTGCATATGCAAATTGTAATCGGTCGGGCTGCGGCGGCCACAGGTCCGTGGTTAGAGTCTTAGGCCTTGTAAAAGATGCCTTGCTAGGGGGGCGCGCAAAGCAGGGATAAGATCCATTGCGAGTAAGGCCAGGCCAGCAGAATGCTCGACGATGGGCCAGCCTGAGGTGAATACGC
>JACCDO011320625.1_pt1 | contig 97811 bp, 97 predicted proteins | sample 7446101 | NCBI WGS metagenome assembly JACCDO01 (sample SAMN15323440, study PRJNA562643) | freshwater metagenome | isolation source: river surface water | place: USA:Blue River Watershed | collected 2017-08-16
ACCAAGCAAGTGCGAATCACAAAAAAGCAGAGTGTCATTTTTGACATTTCTACTTTAAGGTATGTACTTTTTTAAGAGAAAAAATGAAGGATTCTAAATGAATAATACAATTACAGAACAGGCCGACAAATGGGTGACTAATTTTTATTTTGATGAACAAGATCGAAATGAAATTAAACAACTACTTCTAAATCTTCCCAGCACTGAAATAGAACTGACAGAGAGATTCCATCGAGACCTTGAATTTGGGACTGGTGGTCTTAGAGCTCCCATGGGAGCAGGAAGAAATAGAATGAATAAGTATAACGTAAGAAAGGCCACTCAAGCACTTTCTGATGTTATGCTCACCCACTTCGGTCAAGGCAGTGCTGTTATTTCTTACGATTCAAGACATCACTCAAGAGAATTTGCTATGGAGGCAGCGGGAGTATTTGCTGCAAATGGAATCAAGGCTTATCTATTTAAAGAAATGACTCCAACTCCAATGCTATCTTTTGCTGTAAGACATTTAAACGCGAAGGCAGGGATAATGATCACTGCCAGCCACAATCCACCCATATATAATGGTTATAAAGCTTTTTGGAATGATGGTGCCCAAGTCATTTCACCAATAGATAAAGAAATCATTACTCGATATAATTCTTTGTCTAACTGGAATGAAGTCAAATTCATGCCATTTAATGAAGCCTTAAATAAAAATCTTTCCACTTATGTTTCTGAGTCTGTGAATGAAGCCTTTTATGAAGTGATAAAAACCAAAGTCATTCAGGATCAAAAACTTTGTACTGTAAATGGTAAGGAACTTAAAATAGTCTACACGGCCCTTCACGGTACTGGTCAAATCCCATGTGCAAAGATTTGTGAAAAACTTGGCTTTTCAAATTTTTATAGTATCCCTGAACAAAGTATTCCTGATGGAAATTTCTCAACTGTAAAATCTCCAAACCCTGAGGATCCAAAGGCTTTGGCCCTCGCAGTTGAATACATGCTCAAGAATCATTTTGATATTGTTTTTGGAACTGATCCTGACTGTGACAGACTTGGAGTTGCAGTTAATCACAAAGGGAAAGTGTTTTATTTAAATGGTAATCAAATTGCAGTTCTTATGCTGAACTATTTGTTTGAATCAAAAATTCAAAACAAAACGTTACCAACAAATCCTCTTGTCATTAAATCAATTGTCACTTCGCCTATGCAAAATTCGATTGTTGAACACTTCGGAGGAACAGTCGAAGATACACTCACAGGATTTAAATGGATGGCAGCCCTTGTGCGAGATCATGAAGAAAAGAATTCAAATAAATCTTTTATTTTTGCTTCTGAGGAGTCATTTGGTTATATGCCTCACGCTGAAAGCAGAGACAAAGATGGAGTCAGCTCAGTCGCCCTAATGTCAGAGGTAGCTCTTTATTACAAATTAAAAAATCTTGATCTTGTAGAAGCCCTTGATCAGCTTTATGAAAAGTTTGGTTTTTATTCGGAGTCTTTAGTTGCCCTCGATTATGAAGGGATAAGCGGTTCTGAAAAAATATCAAGAATCATGAATTATTTTAGAAATTTTAAAAATCCTTGTATCGGTGATGAAAAAATTGAATCCATTATTGATTATGAAAAAGGTGAGTTTCTGCCTAAAAGTAATGTTTTATGCTTAAATTTTAAAAGTGGAAACAAACTCTTTCTTAGACCTTCAGGGACTGAACCAAAAATTAAATTCTACACTATGGTACAAGAAAAAGCAGGATCTCTAAGCTTTAAAAAAGAAAAAGCACAGACTAATATTATTAATATAGAAAAATTTATAAAAGAAACTTGTGACCAAATATGAAAAATAAATCTGTCATCCTACTTAGCGGGGGAATGGACTCTTTAGTCTGTGCTGGCCTCGCCCTCAAAGAATCTGATGAAACATATTTTCTTCATGTCAATTATGGGCAGAAAACTTCTTTAAAAGAACAAGAATGTTTTAAAAAAATATGTGAATACTACAAAATTCCTTTCAGTCATCAAAAAATTATTGATGGAACTTTTTTAAGTCAAATTGGGGGAAGCTCACTCACAGATGAAAAATTAGAAATTAAAGATTATAAAGGCGTTGAAAAAAACATTCCTAATACTTACGTTCCATTTAGAAATTCTATCATTCTATCAATTGCAGTCTCATGGGCCGAGGTTATTGGAGCAAATACATTATATATTGGGGCCAATTATGAGGACTCTCCAGGATATCCTGATTGTAGACCCTCTTATTATGAAGCCTTTAATCAAGTTATCAAAGAAGGCACAAAAGAAGGAAATATTAAAATTATTACCCCGATTATCATGATGAAGAAAAAAGATATTGTTCTTAGTGGAGAAAAGTTAAAAGTCCCATTTAATCTAAGCTGGTCATGCTATAGAAATATTGAAAAGGCTTGCGGAAAATGCGACTCGTGCGCTCTTAGGTTAAGAGGTTTTAGCGAAGCAAATATCAAAGACCCTATTTCATATGAAGTAGGATAAACGATTTAAGATAAAGGAGTATCTTATGAAAAAAAATCTATTTTTAATATTAACACTTGCAAGCTTTTCTGTTTTTGCTGATCCCAAGGTCGATAAAAACAAAGAAGAAAAAATTGAGGAAGTGAGATCTAAGATTGTTGAAAATTTAGATAAAAGAATTAAACAACTACAAGAAACGAAAACCTGTATCTCAAGTGCAAAAAATAGAGACGATATTCGTAAATGTCGTGAAAAAAACAGAGAAGAAAGAAAGGCCATGAAGGCAATGTTACAGGATAAGAGAAACAGAAAAAATTCTCAAAAAGATTAATAATTTTTCGAACTGCCCCCGCTTAAGTGGGGCAGTTATATAATTTTTCTTCTGATTTTAATTAGGGCCTGAATCACTTTCCTAAAATTAACAAAATCATACTTGCTATGAGATTTTAATATAAAATCATCCATTGATGGATCATCATCTGTTAAGAAGTAATAACTGAAATCATTCGCCACTATAAACAAAGCTGACAGAGGTGAAATTTTATCTGCCTTTAACCCTACTGGAAAACCAGATCCATCAGGGAATTCATGATGCTGATAAATAATAGCATCTGTCTCAGGTGGGGCCATTTTAAAATATGACTTTACCAAGAATGAAGCATCTTTTGGGTGATTCAAAAAAATGTTTTGATCTTCATTGCTAAATTTATTTTTAACTTGGTTAAAATCTTTAACGTTTTTTAAAGCTAACAACTCCGGCCGAACAGCTAAAGTAAGATCGCAAACAACTGAGGCATAGACTAACTTATCCATCGTCACGTTGGATATCCATTCTAGTTCTCTGGCCAGAGCACATGATATAAGACTACATAAATACATTTTGTTATTAAAAAATGCTCCATGATCACTATTTTCTTTGAGGTTTTTGAAATAATTCTCAACTCGTTTTTCTTGAGTCAATGATCTTCTGATCTTTTCAACCACCTTATCTATTTCTTCTCGAAATTCTTTTTCTATATGAACTTCATCCGATATTCTTAAAATTTTCTGTTCAAATTTTTTCTCCGGAGTTTCATTGGCACCCCGAAGGACGAATCTAAAGTTATTGGACTTAAGAAAAATATCAATTTGCTTTTTTATTTGTTCTAAAAGCCAACTACTCGTCTCTCTTTTAAGATAAAAATATTCAATCCCTCTTTGCTTATATTTAGTTAAATCAAGTTGATCTGTGAGATCATCCTCATTAAAAACTTTAACAAACTTCTCTTCACCTAATTTCAAAAAAAGATTCTTATTAATCCCATCGAGAATTGAGAGAAAATTGATATCAATGCGACAATATTCACTCTTGTTTACAAAATGAGAAAAGGGAGATTTCTTTACTGTTTCATCAATCAATTTAAATGGTAGTTCATATTCATCAAGAAGAAGTATTTGAGAAAAATCTTTAAAGAGTTCTCTACTTTCATCTCGAATTTTATCAATAAGAACAATTATTTTTACATTGTTTGAATGCTGTTTTAAAAATATGATAAAATCTTCAAGAAGATAAGCATCAGGAACGTAGTCATAAACAATCATCCCTATTTGTTGATTTAAATTTTTAACATAGATGAGTGCTTTTTCTTCACTCTCAAGTTCTGTGACATTTGTTGTTAATTGGCCTTCAATAATAAATTTAAGAATACCCCGCATATAAGGAGAAGAGGAAATCACTAGTAAAGGAAGAGGATCTATTGTTAATTGATTCATATTAGTAGAGCTGAATAAAATCGCCCTCCGTAACAGAACCACCTGAGTGCAAAATACAGACCGCTCCGTCTTCTGCAACATAATCAACGACCTCAAGAGTTCCTTTTACCTCACCTTGTGAAAGACCAATCATAGCTCCTGATTCGGGATCAAAAATTTCCTCCCCTTCAGTAATAACCTTTAATATGTCTCCTATATTTAACCCAGAAGTTCTTCCCGCATTAACATAAATTTTTGATCCACTGATTTTAGCAACTCTTCCCATCCAATCGAGTTTAGTCCCAATGTTAAGTAATTTTGGAATAAACTTTCTTGCTGCTACTTTTATCGAATATCTTAAAAGATCTTGTCTGTAAGCGAGATTTTCTTCTGATTCATTTTGATAAAATTTGAGATTATCATCACTTATGTTTCCATCATATATTTCGGAAAAGATTTCTTTATTGGCCATAACATCAAATACCTTCACCTCAAGATAAGTTTCCGCGAATGATTTAACTTTCCTTACAAATCCAACTTCATCACTTTTTTGTCTTACTCTTGCTTCTTTTATTCTTCCGAATACGACAATATTTACCCCAGACATCTTTGCCTTCCGAGCAAGTTGGGTCAGCTTAACTCCCCCTCCAGAATAAACTTCTTTCGAGTTCCCAAACAAATTCTCCCCATTACTATCAATGACATAATCCCTCGCCCGATAGAGTTCTTTCCTCATTTCTTCTGTTGCAGTAATAGCTAGATCATCTCCACCTAATAGTGACTCGTTAAAAAAAGTAAGGAGTGCAACTTTCTTTTTAATTGGATTAAATGAAGGGTCAGACTTAACGGCAGCAGGATTTTGGTATGAACGCCTTCTCGTAATTGGAGCACAAGAGGTCAAAAGTAGAGATAATATAATATTTAAAGATAGAAACCGAGTAGCTACCATACAACTCTTCCTTGAGTTAAATGTTTACAAAAATTTTAACACATAAGTAGACTCTGTTGATTCATTGACCAACTTATATCTATTTAGAAATTTTAACTCAGGTAAATTAGACAATAAATCTTTAAATTTTTTTTCCTCTCCATAGAAAAGGCATTCCAAGTTAGCTTCCTTTCCTGAAAAAGTCGCTAGATTAACCTTTAACTTCAAATTCTGTCCGGATTGCTCCAGCATTTTTGTTAATTCCATAACCTGAGTAATCCTCTGAAATCCATATATTTTCAGTGGCACCATATTAATTAAGTCAACCTCTGGAGCCTTTTTTTCAAAGAGCGGTTTGAGTTGAAATAAAGCTCCCTGAGCAGAGGAATAAAGAGCATTAGCAAAAATAGATTTAACATCCTTATCTTCAGAAAAATTAATTTTTTTATTATGTTTTGAAATTGAAAAAATTGAAATTGGACCTGATATATTTTTTCGAGAGACAACTATTCTTCCATCCCAATCTAGCGAAATTTGATTATCAATTTTTTGAGAATGAACTGTAAGATACATTTTTGAAAGAAAACTTGATGATTCAAGCTTATTTTCACAATCAGACTCACACACTTGAATGTCTTCACTTGAGAGATTGAATTTCTCAGTCATCCATTTTTTCCAAGCAGAGGAAAGAGCATTATTTAGTACCACCTCGTTTGTATTGTCTAAATCCTGCCATTTAAAATTATTTGGATGAATTTCAATATGCAAAAACAACTTGGGAATTGCCACGGTTTTTGGTTCTTCTAATTTCTGCTCATCCTGAGACAAACAGGTAAAGGAAAAAACAAAAATTAGAAATAAGAAGCATTTCATTTTCATTGAACTTCAACTTTTCCATCAATGATAAATGAAACTGAATTATGGAGGAGAACCTCATTTATTTTTGCTGCCATTTGTGGAGATGGATTTATAAGATAACTATCATCTAGCGGCATTCTTGCTCTTCCTTCCTCCGTATCAAAAATCAAGTGTACCGGCACTGAACCTCTATAACTCAGAAAGACTTGTCTCATTTGAGATAAAGTATAAGCGTTTAATTTATCCAAGGGAACATGTACTCTGACACTTGTTACTCTCTCATCTGATTCATCTTTTAAAAATGAGATTTTCTGAGGGAAAAACTTTTTAGGATCTTCAGTCAAATTAACTGATCCTGACATCATTAAAGCTTCTCCTGGAATTAAAAATTGCTGAAACTCTTGATACACTCTTGGAAACAACAAGCATTCAATTTTTCCTGAAAGATCTTCAAAAGCAACAACGGCCATTTTGTCGCCTTTTTTTGTCATAATCACTTTTGATTCGGAAATCATTCCAGCAATCATTAAACTTCTTTTAGTTGGATTATTTTCATCGTTCATTTTCGGGTTGAAAGTGTCCGGCTTAGGCATAGTAGGAAGTTCATGAATATTAGCAATACTCATAGAACTAAGTTTTTCCATAATATCCTTGTATCTCAATAAAGGATGCCCAGAAACATAAATCCCTAGTAACTCTGCCTCGAGTGAGAGCTTTTCTTTTTCATCAAACTCTTGAGACTCCGTTATATTAAGAGCATCTTTACTGCTCGCTGGAGTCTCTCCTAAATCAAAAAGTGATGTTTGACCTATAAGTTTTTCTTCTTGTTTTTTCTCTGCATAGGTTGTGATGAATTCAAGATTTTCTAGAAGAGTTTTTCTATTGTATTTCTCACAAGAATCAAAGCCTCCAACTTTAATGAGTGACTCCATGACTCTTTTATTAACTGATTTTAGACTTACTCTTTCACAAAAATCTAAGAAATCCCTGAAAGGACCATTCTCCTCTCTCTCTCTCACAATATCTTGAACTGCGACTTCCCCAACACCCTTAATTGCCCCAAGACCAAATCGAATGGTGTTTCCAACGACGTTGAAAAGCCATAGGGATTCATTTACATCTGGAGGAAGAATTTCAATGTCAAATTCTTTTGCTTCTTGAATGTAGGCAGTGATTTTATCTTTATTGTTGATTTCAGTTCCAAGGAGAGCGGCAAAAAATTGAGTTGGATAATATTTTTTTAAGAAGGCTGTTTGATAAGCAACAATGGAATAAGCAACAGCATGTGATTTATTAAATCCATACTCAGCAAACTTTTCCATGAGATCAAAAAGTTGAATTGCTTTTTCTTCGTCAAACCCACGCTCTACTGCACCTTTTCTGAAGATTTCTTTATGCATCTGCATTTCTTCAGCTTTCTTTTTCCCCATGGCCCTTCGGAGCATGTCTGCTTGGCCTAATGAGTATCCTGCAACCACTCGAGCAATGTTCATCACTTGCTCTTGGTAAACGATGATCCCGTAGGTGTCTTTAAGAACTGGCCTTAATTCTTCAAAAATATATGTTTCAGGTTTTTGACCGTGCTTAACTTCTGCAAATTCTAAATGCATTCCAGATCCCATTGGACCTGGTCGATAAAGGGCATTGATCGCTGTGATGTCATCAATTGAATCGGGCTTAATTCTTTTACATAGATCTTGCATCCCAGATGATTCAAGTTGGAAAACTCCTACTGTTTGACCAGATGAGATGAGCTCATAAACACTCTTGTCCATGTAATCAATGAACTCAATATCAAAATCTTTTTTAACATCTCTTTGAATAAATTTTGTGGCATTCGAAATCACTGTTAGAGTTTTTAGACCCAAGAAATCAAATTTTACCAGACCAATTTTTTCTGAAAAATCTTTATCAAATTGAACAACCTGCTCACCCTTTGCCCCCCTAAATAGTGGGCAATAAGTAACAAGAGGTTCATTGGTAATGATCACTCCAGCTGCGTGAATACCTGCATGTCTATTCAATCCTTCAAGTCTTTTGGAAATCTGAAGAATTCTTCTGATTTTTGGATCTTGGTCTTCAAGTTCCTTCAGCTTTGGTTCTTTTTGAATGGCCTCTTCAAGTTCAATTCCTAATTCTTCTGGAACTAACTTTGCAAGAGCATCGGCCTCTGCATAAGGAAGTGCAAACACTCTTGAAACATCTCGAAGAACGGCCTTCGCAGATAATGTTCCAAACGTAATAATCTGACCGACCTTATCCTCTCCATATTTTTTGGTGACATACTCAATCACTTCTTGTCTTCTATCCTGACAAAAATCGATATCAAAATCTGGCATCGAAATTCTTTCTGGATTGATAAATCTCTCAAATAGCAGGTTAAATGGAATTGGGTCGACGTTGGTAATTTTTAAGGCGTAGGCAACAATAGATCCTGCTCCTGAACCCCTACCTGGCCCAACTGGAATGCCTTGAGATTTTGCCCAGATTATGAAATCGGATACGATGAGAAAATATCCAGTGAAACCCATTTGATTAATTAGTCCGATTTCTACTTCCAATCGATCTAAGTATTGTTGCTTTAATTCAGTTTCCCAGTTTGCTTTTTCTCTTAGGTGCTTAAAGTGAGGCCCCTCAAATCTCTCCTCGAGTCCTTCTCTTGATAGTCTTGCAAAAAATTCACTTTCTGTTTCTGTAGTAGTAATTTCAAATTTAGGCAAAAGATAAATCTGTTTCCCTTTTTCATCCTGCCAACGGATTTCTAAATTACATGCATCGGCAATTTTTAGAGTATTATCGCAAGCCTCTTTCGCATAATGGAAAGCATCTCTCATCTCTTGAGGTGTCTTAAAATAAAATTCCGTCGTTGTAAGCTTCATGCGTTTTTCATCATCAAACGTTTTACCCGTTTGAACACACATTAAAACTTCTTGAGCGGCAGCATCTTCACGAGTCAGGTAGTGACAATCGTTTGTCGCGACAAGCGGTATAGATTGCTCCTTAGCAAATTGAATGATTTTTTTATTAACATCCATCTGCTCCGGAATACCATTTTCCTGAATTTCTAGATAAAAATCGTCTTTGAAAATTTCTCTAAATTTAAGAGCGGCCTGCAAAGCGCGATCATCTTGCCCTGTAAAAAGATTGTACCCCACCTCGCCCTTCAAGCAGGCAGTGGTTGCAATTAATCCCTCTGAGAATTCCTTCAAAAGCTCAACATCGGCCCTAGGCTTATAGTAAAATCCCTCTTGATAGGCTTTCGAAAGGAGCTTACATAGATTTCTGTAACCAGTAAGATTTTTACACAAGAGAATGAGATGGTGAATTTGATGCTTGCCTTCTACTTCATCTTGAGAATCCAGAGTTTTTAAATTCTTAGGAGGTCTTCGATCATGTCTTGACCCAGGAGTAAAATAGATTTCAGATCCTAAAATCGGTTTAATTCCAGCAGAAATGGCCCTCGTATAAAAATCAATTCCGCCAAACATATTTCCATGGTCTGTGCAGGCAATGGCAGGAACTTCAAGCTCTTTGGCCCTTTTAAATAAATCACCTAATCTAATAGCTCCATCAAGAAGCGAATACTGAGTGTGTAAATGTAGATGAACAAAACTGTCTTTTCTTTGGTTTTGAAAATCGCTTCCCAAGAAAGGATTTTTCATAATTTACCTCTACCTTAATGATTATTTTCATAGCTAAACACTTTTAAGATTAAATGACAAAATTCAAGCTCTGCATCTAAATAGATTTCTTCGAAAACCTACCCTAAAATTTTTACCAACGCATATTGTCATGCGCTAGTTTTTGAAATAAGATCATTTTCAGAGATCCTAGAGTTTTAAAGACAAGACCCCCCCCCAAAAAAGTCTTTAAAATTCATGGAGATCGCGATACGAAAAGGCCCTTGAAAAATTTCAAAGGGCCTTTTATATGTTAAGCCAAAAAGATCTGGGGCTATCAAACCAACTTATTGAAACTATTCATTTCTTCAATCAAAAGGGTTGGTCTCCCGCAACTTCAACGAATTACTCTCATAGACTTGAAATCCATCCGCAGCATTTTTTTATTTCAAAATCCGGTGTTGATAAAAGCCTTTTTTCTACATCAGATTTAATTGTGATTAATCAAGAAGGACAAATTCATGACGATTTTCAAAGTCCAAACCTAAAGTCCTCAGCGGAAACAGAAATACACACCTATCTCTATAATAAATTTCCCCATATTAATTGCGTTCTTCACACCCATTCACTTCTTGGGACGGTTTATTCCCAAAAGCTCCTGAATGAAAAAGAAATCATATTTACTGGTCTAGAAATTATTAAGGGCATTGAAAATCATAAAACCCACGAAACGACCCTTCGTTTGCCAATAGTTCGCAATTCTCAAGAGATGAAAGAAATTCTTTTTGAGTTAGAACTTCAATGGAACCGACTTGGGGAATTTTTTGGCTTCTTAATTGCTGGCCATGGCCTCTATGCCTGGGGCAAAGATCTAGCTAGTGCTAAAAGACATATTGAAACTTTTGAATTTTTACTTGAATGCTATCACTTGAATAGGAGTTTATAATGGCCATTCTTACGGTTCTTGAACCAAATGTTAAAACCATTCAACATCCTGATGATATAAAAAATTTTCTCAATGAAAGAGGAATTCTATTTGAGCAATGGAAGGCAAACCAAATCTTATCAGTAGATTCTTCACAGGAACAAGTTCTCAAGGCCTATGAGCATGAACTTAAACCTTTTATGGAAAAAAATGGTTACATCAATGCTGATGTAATTAATGTTCACAAGGATACTCCTAACATTGAGGCCATAAGAGCAAAATTTTTATCTGAACATACTCATTCTGAAGACGAAATTCGGTTTTTTGTGGACGGAGAAGGGCTCTTTTATTTTCACCTTAAAGATCGAGGAGAAACTTTAAAACTACTTTGCGAAAAAGGTGATTTTATTTCCGTTCCTAAGGGATACTGTCATTGGTTTGATCTAGCTCCAAGATATTTTGTTAAAGCAATAAGAATATTTCAAACTGCAGATGGATGGGTAGCAAACTACACTCATTCAAATAAAGAGAAAGAATTTCTTGTATGAAAAAACTTTTTTTGTTCGATATAGAAGGGACAACAACTGACATTCATTTTGTTCATAAAATTCTTTTCCCATACTCGAGAAAAAAAATATCTGAGTTTGTGTTAAATCATTTTGAAGAATCCAACGTGAAAATAATTCTTGAAAGTGCTCAGCAAACTATTTGGGAAGAAAGTCATCAGGCGTTTGATATTGAAAATATTATTCACCATTTAATTCTTTGGATTGATCGAGACAGGAAACACCCTGCGCTTAAAGAAATTCAAGGTCTGATTTGGGAGTCAGGTTACAAAAAGAAAGATTTTCATGGTCATCTTTATGATGATGTTTTGCCATTTTTTGAAAAAATAAAAAATCAAAATCATGAAATAGGAATTTATTCATCTGGATCTGTCTGGGCGCAGAAACTAATATTCAAACATTCTATATTTGGAGATTTATCACCCTTTATTTCTTTTTATTTTGATACAAAAATTGGAGCGAAAAGAGAAAGTGCTTCATACAAAAATATTTTGAATGAAACAAAATTTCATCCACAACATGTTTACTTCTTCTCGGATATCAAAGAAGAATTAGAAGCTGCTTCGGAGGTAGAAATTAGGCCAATTCAGCTGGAAAGATACGAAATACAAAAATCGCATTACAAAATAATCAAAAATTTCTCTGAGTTTATTTTCTAATTTTGTTTGTTTCTCCGCAAAGTGTTTTTACATCTACGCATGACCTTGTAAAGACGATTGTCGTCCACCAAGATTCAGTCATTTCTGTATTAACTAAAAAATCTTTTCCGGGACAAAGACTTTTAACAATAAGAGGAATCGCTCTTTCTTTATTTTTTTCAGCATTAGAAAAAAATAACCATTGATTAAAGCAAGATTTAAGTTCATCTCTACCTTGAGCGAGAACATCAACAAGAGTAACGGGTCGAGAATAAGATTGTTTATCAAAATCTGCCTTACGAATAAGATCGTAATCCACATACTTTTGGGTACAACTTGTCATTAAAATTAAAAGAAGAATTTTTTTCATACAAAAAAACTAGCAAAAAAAAATTCTTATGACGACTAAATCCTAATCAAATTTATTCCCATTCAATAGTTCCGGGAGGTTTTGAGGTCACATCATATACAACTCTGGTGATGCCTTTAACCTCATTACAAATTCTTGTCGAAACTTTATTAAGAAATGACCAAGGAAGTTCAGTCACAGAAGCCGTCATACCATCTTGCGAATTGACCATTCTCAAAGCAATCACTTCTTCGTAAGCTCTTCCATCCCCTTTTACCCCTACTGTTTTAACAGGAATTAACACCGTAAATGCTTGCCAGGTGGAATCATAGAGTTTGAAAGCTTTAAGCTCTTCAAATAAGATTTGATCCGACTCCTGAACTTTTCGAACTGAATCATAATGAATTTCACCAAGAACTCGAACCCCAATTCCTGGACCTGGAAAGGGATGCCTATAAACCCATTGATGATCAAGACCGAGAGCTACACCCATTTCTCTAACTTCATCTTTAAATAAAAATCTAAGGGGCTCTAAAAGTTTTAATTGCATTCTTTCGGGAAGTCCTCCCACATTATGATGAGATTTAATCGTTACAGATTTTCCACCCTTCTCATGAGGGGAAATGGATTCAATCACATCTGGATAAAGAGTCCCTTGAAGTAAATAATCAAATTTAATTCCATGACTTTTTTCAAATTCATGGACTTTCTTTTCAAAAATATCAATGAAAGTTTTTCCAATCACTCTTCTTTTATCTTCAGGATCACTTTTTCCATGAAGAGCATTGAAGAACTCTAATTTGGCATCAATTATTTCAATATTAAGATTCGTATTCTCTTTTAGAACCTTTATATGCTCAAGGTCCTGAGGCCTAAGTAGACCATGATCGACAAAAAAACAGTACAAATCATTTTTTAAAATTTGGTGACACAAAGTTGCTGCAACCAAAGAGTCAACTCCTCCAGAAAATGCACATAGCACTTTTGATCCAGCAATTTTTTGAACTTGTGCCCTACAATTCTCTAGCATTGTCTTTGATGACCAATTTGGACTTAATTTAGCTATTTGATTTAAAAAATAACTTAAAATATCCTTCCCATGAACTGTATGATTCACCTCAGGATGAAATTGAAGCCCCATAATTGGCCTTGAATCATGCTGAATTCCTGCAACAAGATTATTTCCACTTTTAAAAATAATTTTAAAATCCTTTGGAATTACACTCACATGATCCGAATGACTCATCCAAACATCACTTTCTTGAGGAAGATTTGGTATTTTAAAATCACTTGCTATTTTAAGTTTTGCAAGACCATATTCACCAATAATTCCTTTCTCGACTTTTCCTCCAAAACACTGACCAAGAATTTGCATCCCATAACAAATTCCCAAAATTGGTAAATCCTTTTTCCTAAAAAATGGAGAATAATCAGTCTTATCTTCAAATACTGACTGAGGGCCTCCTGATAAAACAAGAGCTGACGGTATTTCAAATAAGATTCTTTTCAGGCTTTCCTCAAGAGTTAAAATCTCTGAGGAAAAACCTAGTTCTCTAAATTTTCTTGTTATTAATTGTGTATACTGAGATCCAAAATCAACTATCCAAACTGTGTTATTCATTTTTTATACCTGTCTATAATTTGGAGCTTCTTTAGTAATTGTCACATCATGTGGATGAGACTCTGCAAGAGAAGCTGATGAAATTTTGATAAATTTGGCGCGCTCTCTTAAAAGCCCAATGTTTTGTGCACCTACATAACCCATTCCAGAACGAATGCCTCCGACAAGATGAAAAAGATTATGAGCTAAGGATCCTCGATAAGGAACTTGTCCTTCAATCCCCTCTGGAACAAGTTTAGATGCCTCGTCTACAGCACTTTGGCCGTACCTATCTTTTGATCCTTTCTCCATAGCAGCAAGAGACCCCATCCCACGATACATTTTATAAGCTCTTCCTTGGTAAAGAACCATTTCTCCTGGGGCTTCATCGGTCCCAGCAAAAAGTGAACCAATCATCACACTTGAAGCTCCTCCGGCCAGGGCTTTGACAATGTCTCCCGAATACTTAATTCCTCCATCCGCAATAAATGGAATTCCAGCTTCGAAGCAAGGCTTTTTACAATCAAAAATGGCCTGCATTTGTGGGACACCAATTCCAGCAATGACTCTAGTCGTACAAATTGATCCAGGACCAATTCCGACTTTAATTCCGTCGACACCTGCTGCAATAAGGTCCTCACACGCTTTCATGGTCGCAACATTTCCAGCTACGACATCAATATGAGGTGCTATTTTTTTTACTGTCCTCACCATTTCAAGGACCCCTCGACTATGGCCATGGGCCGTATCGATAACGATAGCATCAACCTGGGCCCTGATGAGTGCTTCAACTCTTTTCACTTCTTTATCAGACACCCCACAAGCTGCGGCAACTCTTAACCTTCCAAATTGATCCTTATTGGAGTTAGGAAACGCAATTGTTTTTTCAATATCTTTTACAGTGATTAATCCTCTGAGTTTACCATCGGGTGAAACGACTGGAAGCTTTTCTACTCTATGATCTCTTAAAATTTCTTTCGCCTTATTAAAATTTGTTCCCTCCGGCGCAACAACCAAGTTTATAGAAGTCATGACGTCTTTAACTTTTTTTGACGTATCTGTTACAAATCGTAGATCGCGATTAGTTATCATTCCGACTAATTTTTTTTCCTTATCCACCACAGGAAAGCCAGAAATTTTATACTTCTCTCTTAAAGCAAGAATATCTGCTAAGCTATGATCTGGTGTGACTGAAAATGGATCAGTGATCATACCTGATTCATACTTTTTAACTTTCTCTACCTCGTAGGCCTGTTCTTCGGGAGATAAGTTCTTGTGAATGACTCCTATCCCACCTTCTTGTGCCATAACAATAGCGGTACGAGACTCTGTCACAGTATCCATTGCGGATGAAGCAACTGGTATGTTCATTGAAATGTTTTTTGAAAATTTTGTTTTTAGATCTACTTCGGTCGGTAGAACTTCAGAGTAATTAGGAACAATTAACACATCATCATAAGTAAGAGCAGTGTCTTGATTGTAAAACATATGAGCTATCCTTGTTATATTCAAAGGATAGCTCATTTAAAAAAAATTCATAGAGAGAAAAAAAATCAGATCCTAAGTACGTAGCCAAGATTCTTGAGAGTTTTTATATGATTGGAAAACGGCTTTAATTTTTTTCTTAAATTTGAGAAGTGAGTATCCAAGTTATTAATCTCAACATGAACATCTTTCCACAAGGTCTGAACTAAATCGTCCTTCTGAATGACCTTATTTGGATTTTGAGACAAAATAACAAGAAGTTGATACTCTTTTGGAGTTAATCGAATAATCTGATTATTTAGATGAACCTGATGTCCATCCAAATCAATCACTAAATCTTTATACTTAATTGTTTTGTTGCTAGGAACATTTTTTCTACTCAGCTGAATTCTATTCCTTACCCTTGCAACTAGCTCCTGAGTCTGAACTGGCTTAATTAAAAAATCATCAGCCCCAATCTCAAGTCCTTTGATTTTTTTATCTAAATCTCCATCTCCAGTTAGAAATAAGACTGGAAGATTTTGTTTAACTTGCCTAAGCTCCTCATAAATCTGAAAACCGTCTTTTCCTGGAATATGTAAGTCTAGCAAAATGGCATCAGTGTGATGGGACTTAATAAAATCAATCCCCTTTTCTGGCTCACTGAAGGTTTGAGTAGTAAAAGAATCCTCAAGCGAGCTGGCCAACACTTCAAGAAGATCCACATTGTCATCAATAATTGTTACGTGCATTTTGTTCTTTTCCATGGGCGTATATAAAACCATTTTGGTTAATAATTAAACTTAAGATAATCTTAAATCTTTATTGGATTTGCTACAAGCGGGAGCTTTTATCCTGACGTATTTGATTTAATAGCTTTTGAGATCGTTAATTAAACTTTCTAGTTCTTTTGAATGCTTAGGCTGTTTTACCTCATGGTTTTTTAGAGATTTCTCAAAATCTTCCTCGACTTCTTCATAGGTATTTTTTTTGACTGGAATAACTGGCAGTGTAATGGGAATCGAAGCAGGACTTCTTGGTTTAACCTCTTTTGGAGTAGTCGCCAATGGCCCAGTTTTGATACCAAAATATCTAATTTTGATTTCATTTTTTTGAGCAACCCTAGCAGGACCATTTTTAGTATTCATTTTAAGCTTATTGAAATAATCATGGGCCTTTCCGGATTCAACAGAGGCGGGTTGTCTATCTGACTTTATATAGATTATTTTTCCAACCTTTTTTGCTACTGAATCTGCGTTTTCAATTTTCGTAGGTTCTGAGATTGAGGCAATAGATCTAGTAGAGCTTGGAGCTTCTTTTTTAATTTCTTCGGGTAAGCCTTTGAATTCGGCCAATGACTTATTTAGTGAATCTAAACCAACTTTCGTTGCAGATCTTGGAATGCCATCATCCATCTTTGGATCGATAAAGGTAAATTGTCCCTCGGTCACGACCTGCTTTACATTTTTTTCTAAAATATTCGAAAATTCAATCTCTCCATCAACAGTCAAAACCTGTGTTTTTGCGCTTGCCTGATCAAATGTCACTATAAATTCTGAATTGTTAAATTCCACCAGACCATTGGCGGTTGTTAAACCGAGCTTATATTTTTCATTTTTAGCTTTAATCCAGGCCTTCCCCTTTTTTAATTGTGAAGATTGTTTGTAAAACTTGAGATGACTGCCTCCAATAAGATGATAAGTTGCATCGAAATAGTCATTCAGAGTTATTGTTGCACCTTCTTCGACCATCACTTCTGTTTTTTCTTCTAAATGATCGTTTGGTTTTAAGATAGTCGTTTTTCCTTTTTCATCTACACTGAATACCTGTCCCTTTACTTCTACAACCTGGGCCACAGGAGATGCCTCTATGTAAAAAGAAAAAAACAAGGATGAAATAATTAAACTATTTCTTAATTTTGTATGAAATATCTTCATAATACCTACTTAATATTTTCCATTCTTCTGTATTTCTATACTTGAGTCTAAATTCTTCTACTGTTGCAAAAAACTTTTCATTCTCGCCTTGATTATATTGGGCAAGTGCCATCCACAACTTTGCACCCCGATAAAACTCTGACTTAGGGTACTCCTTCACCAAACGCGCGAGATATTCTTCAGCTTTATCAAACCGTTTACCCGTTTCAAAACTAGCAACTCCTGCCCCAAAAAGAACTCTATCCGTGACTAATTGGTGCTGAGGAAATCTTTCAATCAACTCTGCATAAAACTGGGCTGACTTTTCATAATTTTTGAAATGAAGCTCTTTTTCCCCAATTGCGAGTAATTTTTCAGGGGCCCATTTGTAAACTTCATAGGCAACTAATTCATTAGTCGATTTTTTAGGAATACTTGCAATTGATCGGGAAGAACTGCCCTGGCCTTCAAACTTGCCCTCTCGGCTAGCTGTAAGATACCTATTCTTTGATTCAAGCTGAGAAATTTCATATTTCAAATTTGATATCTCGGCTTTAAGCAAACGATTTTCTTTCGCTAATTCTATGGATTTTTTTTCAAAGTGATACTGCTGCTTCAGCTTTTCAACTGAAGTTGTTTTAATACCACCATATTCCCAAATTCCATAAACATAAGCAGCGCAAAGGGTTAAAGTGACAAATAAAAATTTCATTCTTTCATCCTAGATCTATTTTTTCACAATCAATTTATCGGAAATGAAATAATTATCTTTAGACTAAAGAAACAGAGGTATTCATCCGATTAGCTTCTACGGGGGATTTGTCATATGTCATCTATTAAAATTCTTATAATCTCAGTAGTTTATGCTTTGTACTGTGAAACTTCTTTCTCGAGATCCCCGGCCGTTGAGCCGTTTGTGGAAATAGAAATTGAGACTAAGGCCAATCAAAAAATTAACCCAAATGATCCAGCAATTTATTTTAACTTTGAATCAACTACGCTCTCAAAGAACTCTCGCAATGATAGTCCTTTAAATAGTTTCCACATTTTTCTTATGCTAGGAATAGCACTTCCCGTCGTTAGTTGGGTCCTAGTTTGGAATAACATGAGAACGAGGGCACAAAAAGAAAATGCTCCAAACGTTCAAACTTTATCAAATTATAAACTGAACAGAGAAAAGAAAAAATCCGAGGAAGAACAAATCAAAAAAGCCTCTTAATATCGAGTCCATTCTCCTTTTCCTTTATACTCATAAATCCGTTGTATATGGTTATATTCCACTGAAATTTCTTTTTTTCCATCTTGATTATAATCAATCAGATTAATGACATAATCTCGCCGAAAATAGGTTTCTCTAAAATAACTTTTTTCATGGAAAAAATGAGGACCAGATGAAAGACTCATCGACTTTAGATTATTATTCTCAAAACTAATAAAATAAAGCCTTCCAGTAGACTCGAACCTTCTCCCCTCTGTCTTACCTTCATCTACATAAAGAATTAACACTTTTATTGAAGAAGAGATTTTAGAAAATTTTATTTTATAAATAGAACTTTCAGATCCCATTGAAAATATTTGAGATTCAAAAATGACATTTCTTGATGAATCTCTTATTTCAAGCCAATCAACTCCATCTCTTTTCTGAGGGATGATAAGCTCCTCAATACCATCATCATTCAAATCTATCTGATACTGACTACCAGAGATATCAAATTGATGTGTTGGTTTTTCTAGAAACTCTTCATTGAATTCTGGTAATTTCCCGGCCAGCATTTGACGAAAATACCTCTCATCTTGGGAGAATGATGAAAAATTAAAAAAAACTAAAAAGAGAACCAAATAATGCACCATGCTTACATTGTAACTTAAAGTTCTGTTTGTTAATATCTTTAGCTCTCAAGGAAGGTATTTCATGATCGTTTCAGTCGGCTATCTCAAATCATCTAGTCAAATTTTCATTCTGGATTATGAGTGGAACGACAAGACTTCGTCCCGAATTATCGATGTAACTGACTTAGTAGATCAAAATCTTCAAGGTCTTTATTTTGATAAGATAGAAGATTTAAATGCTATTTCTCACATGATAGAAAAAGAAAAACTGCTCTATCCCATTATTGATGCTCAAGCAGAGAATCTCACTTTCTCAAAATTTGAAACATTAAATAAAGATGAATTTAAGCAACTATATCTCAAACTTAGTAATCGATGGTTAATGGCACAAAATCTTAAAACTATTGAGAATAATTTTTCAATGACTAATCATTTAAGAGATCTTTGGAAAAAAGATAGAATTACTTTTTTTGAAGAACTGTGGTTTTGGCTTAAAAGAAATCTTGGGACGATAGACCTAACCATCTACTTCAATGATGTCATTAAAACTGAAGAAAAAGATGATAATAATGAGAAGAAAGAGAGACCTAAGCTTTCTCAATCTTATCTTAAAGGTGAAAAACAAGCTCATTTTCAATTGGGTGGAATGAGAGAAAAAGAATTAATGAATTCCTATATTGAAAAATTTCATGACATTTTTGAAATAACTGAATTTAACTCCGACAAAGCTCAGTTTGTTGCAACTGCTCAAATTGATAAAAGCCCAATCATTATTATGGGCCATTGTCCTCAACTAAATTCCCTTCAAAGATCCCTTCTGCTTTCTGTTTTCAGCGGAATACAGTTTTAAGATTATCTTCCAAATCCTGAAAGATTCTCTCCGTAGAGCATGTGAAAATGCGTATGGAAAACGGTTTGTCCAGCGTGCTTACCTTGGTTCGTCACGACCCTAAAACCCGCTTCCTCTAAGTTTTGAGATCGAGCAAAATCTCTCATGGCACTGAACAAATCTTGAATTTGATTTGGTTGTAGATTCATCAATTCAGTTAGATTAGAGGTATGATTTTTATGAATGAATAAAACATGACCTTTAGCTTGTGGAGTAATGTCATGAAAGCCCAATACATTTTCGTTTTCAAATGCTTTTTTTGAAGGAATTTCACCCTTTAAAATTTTGCAAAATAAACAACTCATTTTTATCCTTTAACTCTAAAGATCTTGGCACCCAATTGAGTTAATTTTTGGTCAATTTTTTCGTATCCTCTATCAAGATGATAAACTCTTTGAATTTCTGTTTTTCCATGGGCCTTAAGAGCACAAAGAATGAGGGCTGCAGAGGCCCTTAAGTCAGTACACATAACAGGAGCAGCACTGAGGTCTTCTACTCCCTCAATGAGTGCTGAATTACCTTTTAAATCAACCTTTGCTCCCATCCTTAGCATTTCCGGAACATGCATAAATCGATTCTCAAATATGGTTTCTGAGATAATTGAATTACCTTCAACAACACTCATCAGTGCCATCATTTGGGCCTGAACATCAGTCGGGAATCCTGGATAAGGACTTGTCTCAATGGAAGTTCCTTTTAATTTATTTGATTTTAGAACTTTGACAAAATCAGCACCAATTTCAAGATTGGCCCCCATTTTAATTAGAGTCTCTAAAACGTATCCTAAATGTTTTGGAGAAAATCCTTTAACAGTAACTTCGCCTCCAGTCATGATTGCAGCTATTATAAAAGTGGCGGCCTCAATTCGATCTCCTATAATTTTGTAGGGAGCTGATTGTTTTTTAAGTTTTTCCAAGGTTGTTCCATGAATAGTGATTCGAGAAGTTCCAGCCCCTTCAATATGAACATTATTAAATTTTAAAAAATCTGCAAGATCATCAATCTCAGGCTCCATGGCCGCGTTTTCAATGACAGTTGTTCCCTCGGCAAAAACGGCTGCCATCATCAAATTTTCAGTGGCCCCCACACTTGGAAAAGGAAGAGTAATCGTGGTTCCAATTAATTTTTTGGCCTCAGCAATTATATAACCATTTTCTATTTCAATTTTGGCCCCAAGCTTTTCCATCCCCATTAGATGTATATCTACTGGCCTTGCTCCAATAGCACATCCGCCTGGAAGTGAAACGGAAGCCTTACCAAATCTAGCAAGAAGAGGTCCCAAGACAAGAACAGAAGCTCTCATGGTTTTAACTAAGCTGTAATCAGCATGCTGATTGAGAATTTGAGAAGCATCAAAAAAAGTAAGCTCTTCGTCTTTGCTCACTTTTACGCCCATACTTTCTAATATTTTGATGATTGTTTTCACATCCATTAAGTCAGGAACAGAATGAAAAGTAATAGGATAGGGAAAAAGTAATGTTGATACCACAATTGGCAGGGTCGCATTTTTTGCGGATGAAACCTGAACTGATCCCTTTAAAGTAACTGGACCTTCTACGATTAATTTATCCATATTTTTTCCTATTTAATGATTGGTTAAATTATTTTAAAAAAAGACTTCATAAAAGTCTCTATTTCTTATTGGCAAATAAAAAACGATCACTGCCACTTAAGTCCTTGATGACTTTTACATCCACAAACCCCAGCTTTTCAAGATCTTCTTTTTGCTTTTGAAGTTCTAACTCGTGACCTTCCATCACAAATAGGCCTGATGGATTTAAATGATTTTTAACCTGAATAAAAAACTCATGAAACCAACTTTCATATTCCTGATCTCTTAAATAAAGACTTACATGTGGTTCAAATTCATGGACCTTCTTGTGTACTAAATCAAAGTGTTCTCTAGCTTTTATATAAGGAGGATTGGAAATAATTAAATCAAATTGATGTTGAACATTCTTTAATCGATCATTCAAGAGCCATTCAGCACAGAGGCTTAATCTTTGGGCATTTTTTTGAGCAATATTTAAAGCTTCCAGAGAAATATCAATTCCAAATCCTTTTTGGATAATATTATTTTTTAAAAGAGTTAAAAGAATAACTCCACTCCCAACTCCAACATCGCAACCATAGGAAAACTTTTTCCCACTCTTAATGATGATATCCATTAAATATTCTGTTTCTTGCCTAGGAATAAGAACATCAGGAGTCACTTGAAATTTTTGTCCGTAAAATTCAAGCTCACCAATAAGATAAGCAAAGGGAATTCCCGATAAGATTTTTTCTTCAATTTGAGAGACTTGTTTGTTTTCTATATCTTGAATCTCTAGCAAAAAGCGAGGCAAGGAGAGGCCTGGATAATTATCTTGCAGATTTTTTTGATGGGTTTTATAAAAATCGATCCAAAAATCTCGATCCATTTTTTATTGTTCTTCACCCTGAAGTAGGACTGCTTGGTTATGAGCGATGAGTGCATCAATCACTTCATCGACATCACCATTCATAAAGTTTGGTAAATTATAGATCGTAAAATTAATTCGATGATCAGAAATTCTTCCTTGAGGATAATTGTAAGTTCTTATTCTCTCTGAACGATCTCCTGTCCCAACTAAACCTTTTCTAGTGGCTGCTTCTTTTGCCTGAGCTTCCTGAACTTTTAGATCAAAAAGCTTAGCCTTTAAAACTTTAAAGGCCTTGTCCTTATTTTTTAATTGCGATCTTTCATCTTGCATGGCGACCACAATTCCAGTTGGTAAGTGAGTCAACCGAACTGCTGAATCTGCTGTGTTAACGGACTGACCACCGGCCCCTGATGAACGATAAACATCAATTCTAATTTCGTTCATATTAAGTTCAACATCTCCAACTTCATCTGCCTCTGGCATAACGGCCACAGTGATTGTGGAGGTATGAACTCTCCCTTGTGCCTCTGTATCAGGAACTCTCTGAACCCGGTGAACTCCTGATTCATATTTAAGTCTTGAATAAACTTTATCTCCAGAAACGCTGACAACAATTTCTTTAACTCCCCTATCACCTTCTGAAATAGAAACCACATCTGATTTCCATCCACGGGAGTTGAAATAGTTTCGATACATTCTCCAAACATCTCCAACAAAAATTGAAGCCTCATCTCCACCGGCCCCGGCCCTAATTTCGAGAAGGACGTTCTTTTCATCATTTGGATCTTTAGGTAAAAGAAGGAGTTTTAACTCATGCTCAATTCCGGGAAGCTTAGATTCAAGTTCGGCCAATTCTTCCTTGGCCATTTCTCTCATCTCTTCATCTTTTTCATTATGAATAATATCTTTATTACCTTCGATATCTGCGACAACTTTTTTGTATTCTTTATATTTGTGAACAATAGGCTCAATGTTTGATCTTTCTGTATTGATTTCCCTCATCTCGGAAGCTCGATCATATAAAGAAGGATCCGCCAGCCTCTCGGTTAAGGTTTCAAAACGCTTTACAACTGAATCTAATTTATCAAACATCGACATTATTCTAAAAATTCCTTCAAGGTTGAATTCGTGGACTGAAGATCATTCAATGATTGAATATCAACTTCTTCGAGTTGAATTATCTTTTGATGAGCTTCTTTAAGATTATATTTTTCTTCTAAATGAAGTACTGCCTTAATACTACTAAGAGCAACTTCTAATTGCTGATCATCAGGTTCTTTGGTCGTAAGTTTTTGAAGCATCATTCCTGGAGCGGCCATCATTTTCGCCCACCAACGATCAGAACACTTACCTGAGAGCTTAATCACCTCGTAACTTGCTCCCGCAATTGGGAACATAAGAACGACTTTAAACAAAACGGCTACCACATGTCTGAGAATCGCCGGAAGATTTGGGGCGATCGGAATGAGAGTGAAAACCGCAGAAAAAAGAATAATTGAAATTAAGATCAAAAAGAAAACAAAACTCGTTCCACATCTTGGATGGAGCGTACTAAATTTTCTTGCATTCTCTACCGTCAAATCAAGACCAGCTTCAAAAGTTGCAATCGATTTATGTTCAGCCCCGTGATATTGAAAAACTCGGTAAATATCTTTCATAAAAGAGATCGCCCAAACATAACCAATAAAAATGACTGATTTTACAATTCCATCGACCACATGAAATGCAAAGCTATCGAGTGTCCACTTTTGACCTAATAAATCTCCAATCCAAAAAGCGACAACATGAGGAGCAAAAACAAAAAGACCGATTCCAAAAGAAAATGAAACGGCCATCGTTAAAAATGTCGCGATATCAACTTTCTCTTTCTTTTTTTGAGAAGCTTCAAACTCTTCTATGGTTTTTCCCTTCTTAAGAGCTTTCGCCTTTTCCTCTTCGGCCATCGCAATATTGGCAGAATAGTTAAGTGACACGAGACCATTTGCCATGGTCTCTATAAGCATTAGAATCCCTCTCAGGAAGGGCTTTTTAAAAACATTAAATTTCTTAGATAGTCCAAACCACTGGTCGCGACGCAATCGAATCTGGCCATCAGGTTTTCTGACTGCCACAACAAACGCATTTGGGGATCTCATCATGACCCCCTCAATAACCGCTTGCCCGCCAATAGAAGTAAATTGTTTAGCAAAAAATAAATGGATTCTTTTTAAGTTTATCATCCGTTCATTTTATCTAAAAAAGAACCATTCGTCTTAGTGTCTTTCATTCTCTCGAGAATAAATTCCATTGAATCCATCGTATTCATTGGGTTTAACACTCTTCTTAAGACAAATACTCTTTGAAGATCTTTGTCGGCCATAAGAAGGTCTTCTTTTCTGGTTGAAGACTTATTAATATCAAGACAAGGGAAAATTCTCTTTTCCATTAGCTTTCTATCAAGTTGAATTTCAGAGTTACCTGTACCTTTGAATTCTTCAAAAATAACTTCATCCATTCTTGAACCTGTGTCAATTAACGCAGTTGCGATAATTGTTAGAGAACCACCATTTTCAATATTTCTGGCAGCTCCAAAAAATCTCTTAGGTTTATGAAGAGCATTTGAATCCACACCACCAGATAGAATTTTTCCAGATGGAGGGACAACTGTGTTATAGGCGCGAGCAAGACGAGTAATTGAATCGAGAAGAATCACGACATGTTGTTTAGCTTCAACAAGTCTTTTTGCTTTTTCAATCACCATCTCTGCAACTTGAACGTGACGAGTTGCTGGTTCATCAAACGTAGATGAAACAACTTCAGCTCTTACGTTTCTCTTCATATCTGTTACTTCTTCTGGTCTTTCATCGATCAAAAGAACAATAAGCTTTGCTTCAGGGTGATTATCAGAAATGGAGTTGGCAATATCCTGCATAAGCATGGTCTTACCAGCTTTTGGAGGGGCCACGATAAGACATCTTTGCCCAAAGCCTTGAGGAACAAATAAATCAATCACCCTCGTAGAATAATTTGTTGGCTTTGATTCAAGCTCAATTTTTTTATTTGGATAAAGTGGAGTTAAGTTATCAAAAAGAACCGTAGATCTGTGTTGCTCAGGATCTCTAAAGTTGATGTGACTGACTTTTAAAAGTGCAAAATATCTTTCGCCCTCTTTTGGTGTTCTAATTTGACCTTCAATTGTATCACCTGTTCTCAATCCAAATCTTCTTATTTGAGATGGAGAAACGTAAATATCATCCGCACCAGGTAAGTAGTTATATGAAGGAGATCTTAAAAATCCAAATCCATCAGGAAGGATTTCTAAAACACCATCGCCAAAAATTTCTTCGTTATCTTTAGCTTTTTTTGTGAGAAGAGCAAAAATCAGCTCGTGCTTTTTTAATCCGGCCGCATTCTCAATTTGGGCTTCTTCTGCCATTTTGGTTAGTTCTTCAATGTCTTTCTCACGCAAAGCACTTAAATGCATTGTTACTCCACTGTAAAAATAAAAGGTTATAAGCAAATATTTTGATTCATCATGAGCAAAATAATGGGATTTCTCAGCTTAAGAAAACTCGACAAAAATCTTCAGATTCGACATTATCTTAACCCTAAACCTAAATAAGTCAATTTATTGTTCTTAATTAGGTGTTTTTTACACAAAGCAGAATAAGCCTTATGAATGAATTTCATTTACCTCAGACTCATCCACTCAATTTAAAAACAATTATTGCCCTCGATTTTGGAGAGAAGTTTATTGGTGTGGCCATTTATTGCATCAATAGAGATCCATACCCAACCCCTTATGGGCGAATCCAAAACAAAGGCAAAGAGTTTGTCCTCAAAGAACTCAAAGCTATTATCTCTAATGAATTTGTCGAGGAAATTGTTGTTGGACTCCCCTATCTTCTTGATGGAAAAAAAACTCAATCTACTGATAGAGCTCAGGAGTTTATCAATTTCTTAAATCAGGAATTATCACTTCCTATTCATCCTCAAGATGAAACTCTTTCTACTTTTGAAGCGGAAACCAGAATGAAAAATTCACCCCGCTATAATTTCCAAGTAAATTACTTAGAAATAGATGCGGTAGCTGCCTCGGTTATTTTGGAAGATTTTATTCGCACACTAAAACAAAAAGATAATTTATAATCTTTGAATGATTAAAAAAACTCTCATTTTCTTTTTTATCGTTGGGCCCTTTTTAGGATTAATGTTTGCAGGAATTCATATTGGAATACTTTTCAAACAAAAATACTCTGGGCCGGATATTAGTTTCACCGTTCAAAATGGCGATACTTTTGGAAAGATAAACCAAAGACTTTATAATCAAGGACTTATTTCAAATACAAGATTGTTTCACTACTACGCCAAATATTTAGGAACAATGACAAAATTCAAGGCCGGAGATTTCACCATAAAGTCTGGAAGCCAAATGCCAGACATCATGCAAACTCTGATCTATGGACAGCCAAATCTTTTATCAGTGACTATCCCTGAGGGGAAAAATATTTTTGAGATTGCCAAAATCATCAATGAATCAGGAATAGCTAGTGAAACGGATTTCCTTAATGCAGCCAGGGATCCTGAACTCATAAGTCAAGTTGCGCCAGGATCTCCTAGTTTAGAGGGTTATTTATTTCCAGACACATATAAATTCTCAAACAAAACCCCTAGTCGCATCATCATTAAATCCATGATTGATCTTTTTAATAAAAAAACTACTCACCTAGATTTTACTCATCCCTTTTTATCAAAACATGAAGTGATCATTCTCTCTTCAGTCGTAGAAAAAGAAACCGGGGCGAAATTTGAACGACCAGCAATCGCTGGAGTTTTTACTAACAGGCTAATAAAAAAAATGCGACTTGAGTCTGATCCAACCACTATTTATGGAATTTGGTCGCGATACAATGGAAATATTAAGAAATCTGATCTTCTAGAGAAAACGCCTTATAATACCTATAAAATTCCAGCTCTTCCTGTTGGACCAATCTCCAATCCAAGTCTTGAGGCAATAGAGGCTGTACTAAATCCAGAAAAACATGATTATTTATTTTTTGTGAGTAAAAACGACGGCACACATATTTTTACGAGGAACTATAAAGAACATCTTGAAGCCGTTGAGAGTTTTCAAAAAGATTCTAGGGCGAGACAAGGAAAAAGCTGGAGAGATCTTAGACAACAAAATTAACGGCAGCTAGTTGATATTGAAGAAAATCTTTCCGGAGAACCAAAATCATTCCAAAAATACACATCTGAGATCTGATTTTTTTTAAGATTTTTTATGGAGAATTCAACAAATACATCTCTTGAAGCATCAGTTAAGTTCTCTACACCAATCTCTCCATAAGAATTTAATACCCTTTTCAACTTAATCTGCGGAAGTTCAAGAGCAAATCCATAATTCCCTCGAGAAGGGTTTACCCTAAAAATCCAATTGCTTAAATTTTTAAAGCACCAAGGAGTTATGACAAAAGTCTTTATATCATTGGCAGACTCTACATCAACCTTGAATTTTAAAAATATATTTGATGAATCAAGAAAATCTTGAGTCGATTTTAATTTATCTTTCACAAATGAATCATCTGTTAGCAATTTATTTCTAGAATCAGAAAGTGATTTTTCAGATATCTCTTTATCACATTCTTTATCATAACTAACTTCAGGGTGAGAAAAATCTTGTGCACAGGACATATTAGTGGCATGTGAAATTGATCTTAGACTTTCATTCAACAATCCTGTGGATAAAATATAAGTTTTAACTCTTGAAGCAATAGAACCAGACAATACTGCTTTTACTTTTCCTGAATCATCTAAAACTGGGGCACCTGTAAGACCATCCTTAAATTCACAATCAGAAAATAATAAATTAGGTGAAAATGATGAAGAAGCTAATGGGTTAATAAATGAATTATGAACAGAAAAACAATTTTGTTTTCTAATAAACCCAATTTCCCCATCGACCTGCTCTATTCCCCATAAATGATAATTTTCTTTATTGGCCACTCCCTTTTGATCAATCTTTAAGGGAGCTCTATCAACAACGGAGGTCTTCATTTTTAGGTAAGCTATATCATCTCTCCAGAGGCTTGGATCATCGCCTTGAGGATCAGACGTAGCCACGACCTTTTCGCAACCAATCCTATGAGCTCCACCCATTTTGGATTCTGGAAAAAAGAAAAAAACATCATTTGTACAAATTTGGTCTTTGAGTCTGAGAATTTTTGGCAAACAACTCGCAGAAGTGATTACGAGGTCTTTTTCGGCCAAGAAACCAGTACAAATTCGAGGCATTCTGTTTTCAAAAGAAACAATTTTGACCACTGACTCAGGACAAATTTGACCATCCTCGCAAAGGACTTGTTGGCGACTTAGAAATTTTTCCTCTTCAGCTAAAACCGGCTCTAACGTGGGAGATTTTACAGACTCATTTTTAGATGACTGAATTTTTTTGCCACAGCCTACAAAGCTAATAAGGCAAATAAGAGATATGAATAAACGAGAAAGGTTGAATCTAAAACTCATTAATAATTTGCCCCAGATTTTCTTAAATGAACTGCTGATTTGGACTCTTCCTTCAGTGAATGAGAAGAAAGTACTTCAGCGAATACAACTTCATGATCACCTGGCGCTACAGAGGACTTCAATCGACAGACGAGGCTGGATTTGGCATCTAACATTAATACACCACCATTTTCAGTAAACTCAGTTCTTATTTCAGAAAAAGGATTACTTGATGGGTCGTAACCCTTCCAAAAGTGTTTAAGGAAACTCTTCTCATGTTCCCCAACTATATTTATCGAAAATACCAAACCTTGCTTAATTAAGTCATAAGCTGGTCTTCCTGGTTTTATGGCTAGAGAAACCATGAGGGGGTCAAAAGAAACTTGCTGAACCCAGCTTGCTAAATAACCATCAATAACATTGCTCTTTTCGTCTCTGACGACGACAATAAAAAGTCCTGAGGGAATATGTCCGACTGCAACTTCCTTGGCTACCTGCATAACTTGTTTCCCGATTAAATGTAATATGGTTAAAACTTATCTACCTCAAAAATACTTTGTCAAATTTAGTCCAAGGATTCATCTGGGCAAAACTGCAAACCCTTGAAAGTACTATGCTTATCTCGTTTTATCTTAAAAACTAAATTGAGGGATAAATTTTGCCGATAAATCTCCTTACTTGAGAGTGAAGGCCCTTGGAATTAAAATAAGGGATGTAAATCTCTAATGAGAGGAGGATCCTGTGGAAAAGAAGAAACTCGAGCATTTTAAAGCCTTGTTGCTTAAACATAGGCAACAAATCCTCAACATTGGGCTGTTAAATAAATCTGAAGATCTTTATGTGCATGAAGAGGATCTGGCCGATGAAACTGATCTGGCCTCTTCTCTCATTCAGCAACAGATAAACTGCACGATTCGAGACAGAGAGTATGTAAAACTAAGAAAAATCGATCTTGCTCTAGAGAGAATTCATGATGGTTCCTATGGCCACTGTGAAGAATGTGAAGAAGAAATTGGTCTTAAAAGGCTAGAAAATCAACCATGGGCAGAACTTTGTATTCAACATGCAGAGGAAAAAGAGCGCGAAGAATCACAAATTTTTAAACAAGCCTAAACATTAATCTCAACTTAAAATTGCCTAAACCCCAGATTTTCTGGGGTTTTTTTATGTCAAATTTCTAGACAAGTGTCACTGATCAAAGCTAAAACCACTCGCCAAATATAAGAAATGACAGAGCTTCAATATATAGCATCTGGCATGTGAGTTGCTCATTATATTTAAAAGGTGTTGAAGTCACCTTTGCTAGTTGTTTAATTGAGGAGTAGGAATGAATTACATTTTAAGCTTCTTCTTATTAGTTCTGGTACTCACGAATAAGGGGTATTCGCAACAAGTTTATAATTCTGAACTCCTTGTCTCACGATTCGCTAGCTGGGGAATTGATCCTGATAAACATTTAGCAAGTATTAACCTTAAAAAATCTTGGAATAAATTTCAAAAAAATAAAGAAATCATCGTTGCAGTGATCGATACAGGGATACAGTATGATCATATCTTCTTAAAAAATAACATCTATGTACCTAAGTCGAAAGCCAATGAAACCAATTATGGCCTTGATTTTTCCAATGAAAAACCAAGTACGATGCCTTTTGATCAGCACGGTCATGGGACTCACGTTGCAGGTATTATTAAATCTGTTTTCCCAGAAGTTAAAATTTTACCTCTTAAATACTACAACCCTAAAGCTTCGGGACAATCTAATCTGGAGGCAACAATCAAGGCCTTAAGATATGCAGTCAATTTAAATGTCGATGTCATTAATTACTCCGGAGGAGGACCAGAAGCCTCTGCGGAGGAGTTAAGAATCCTTAAAGATGCTGAAAGAAAAGGCATACTTGTGATCGCTGCTGCGGGAAATGAAAGATCAAATATCGACGATCGTCGAAATGCCTACTACCCAGCTAGTTATGGACTATCAAATATCATAACAGTCGGCGCTTATGATGAAGAGTTATCTATCATTCCATCTTCTAATTATGGTAAAAACTCTGTTGATATTGCAGCTCCTGGCCATAGGATTAGATCATCAATACCAGGTAATGGAGCGGGATATATGACCGGAACAAGCCAGGCTACTGCGTTTGTTTCTGGGGTCGCAGCGATTATAAAATCAAAATTTCCTCGAATGAAATATGATCAAATTAAAAACATTATTCTTAGTTCATCATTAAAAGTTAAAAGTTTTGAAGGTAAAATTTTAGGAGCAGGGAAACTCGATGCTGCGAAGGCGATTGAACTGGCAGAAAATATTAATAAAAATCTTTCACCTAACAACACGAGATCTGTAGCTAACCGTTAATTTTTTTTCTAGAATCTTGAAATGAAAAAGATTCTCCCCTTTGTGATCTCATTGATTGCTGGTTGCTTATATGCCTTGGCATACCCCTCTTTTATTTCATCAGGTCACTTTATTTTTGTTTTTCTAGGTCTCATCCCATTTTTGTATTTTATCGAAGACTCTGTAGATTTAAAAAAATCGGCAATACATATTATTTGTTATAATTTAGGACTAAATCTAACTGGCTACTATTGGATACCGCATACTCTTCAAGAATTTGGTCAGCTTCCCTATTTACTCTCGTTGTTTATTGGTCTTTTTTTTACATTTATTTTACAACCCCATTGGTGGGTCTATTTAATCTGGAAAAAATTTAGGCCCCAATTCAATTGGAATCTTGAATCTGGTACCTTAATCACAGCAACAGTTCTTACTATTCTAGAAAGATTTGTTCCTCAACAATTTCCGTCCTATGTTGGAAGTCCATGGCTGCATCTTGCCCCCTACTTAGGATTAGCTCCTTACTTTGGGTGCGTCCTTTATAGCTTTTTAACCTATTGGATAAGCCTAGAAATTATTCAACAATTAAGAACTAAAAAAATTAGACTTCAAGTTTGGATAACAACTCTTATTCTTGTTATTTTAAATGTTGCATTTCCTCTGAATAAAAACTTGTCTTCAAATTCCGATTTAAATTTGAGAATAGTTCAGGCCAATATCGGAAATTTTATCAAAATTTCTAGTGAATACGGAGATCAAAATTCTTACCAGTCCGTAAGACAAAAATATTTCAAACTCTCCACTGAAAATTTACAATTCAAACCTGACCTGATTATTTGGCCTGAAACTGCTTATCCAGATACTTTTTTTGGTAAAACGACAAATCTCAATTTCCTATTCAAAATTATCATGAAAAAAACCGGAGCGGAGATTCTTCTTGGTGGATATGATCATGATTTATCTAAACCAAGAAGTGAGATTGTTGAAAGCGTATTTAATTCTGCGATACTCCTGAGTGATCTAAAATTTAAAGAAAGCTATCACAAAAATATACTCATTCCATTTGGCGAAACTTTGCCGTTTGGACCTTTTAATAAGACAATCGTTTCAATGGTTCCAGCCATTTCATTATTTGCTAGAGGCGATGACCCTCCTCTAATGGAAACAAAAAAGAAGTTTAGATTTGTTACTCCAATTTGCTATGAAATATTAGATACGAATTACATGAGATTTCTTTTAAATAAATATCAAAACAATCACTTTATAGTGAACCTAACAAATGACTCTTGGTACGGTAAAACAGCAGAGCCGTATCAACATTTATTTCTCAGTAAATGGAGAGCCTTGGAATTTAGTTTGCCAATTATTAGAAGCACTAATACTGGCATTACTTCAGTCATCTATCCTGATGGTTCTGAATCTGAAAGGATTGGAATTTTTGAAGAAAGGGCCCTTGACCTAACTCTTCCAATTTCTTCTTCTGAAAATTCAATCTATCAAAAACTTGGGTTAATACCTCTTTTTATTTTTATTACCATTTTAATTCTCCTCACTTTGTTTCGCGAGAAGAGAGAAATCCGGCCTTAAAAAGATCATGAAGACGTAAAACTCCAACAAATTCATCTTTTAATAAGACTGGAGCAACTGATATTAGCCTCTTTTCATTTTCCATAATTTTCAGGGCATCTAGAGCAAGAGTTGACTTACTTAAACATATTGGTTCTTTCGTCATAAAGTTTGTAATAGACATTTTAAGAGCCTCTGGACTCTTCGCAAAAGCTCTTCTTATATCTCCCTCGACCAAAATACCCATCAGTTTAGAATCTTCAACAATCGCACACATTCCAACCGGTTTTTTAGTCATTTCAAGAATGGCATCTTGAAGAATTGCCGTTTGAGCAACAACGGGACAGTCATTTGCTAAAATCATTAGTTTATCAACAGTCAGCGATAAGGATTTACCAAGTAATCCGGCTGGGTGATTCACTGCGAATTTCTCTTTAGAAACACCCATAATTGTTTCATAAATAACAGCTAGAGCGTCTCCAATTGCAAGAGCGAGAGTCGTGCTTGTAGTTGGAGCAAGATCATTTATACAAGCTTCTTTTTCTACCGAAGCATCCAATATCACTCCAGATCTTTGAGCAATAGGTGAATTAATATTACCAACAATGGCTATAATTCTTTCTTGAGGAACTGATACGTAAGGTAGTAATGCCAATAATTCCTCTGTAGTTCCAGATTTTGAAATTAAAACCAAGACATCTGACTTAGAAACTCGACCTAAATCCCCATGCATAGCTTCTGTAGGATGAAGAAAAAAGGCCGGAAGCCCCAGAGAGGAAAATGTCGCAGCTATTTTTTGAGCGATATGACCAGACTTACCAACACCCGATATGATTAAACTTCCTCCTGTCGTAGAGAGGATTTCAAACAAATCAATAACTTTATTGACTTCAACTTCTGAGATTAAGGACATGCATCTTAAAATCGCTTCAGCTTCAATTTTTAATACCTGCCTAAAAAGTTTTATATGATCCATAATCATCCTAAGTTTATTTTTAAACAATAAATTGATAACATAAAATCTATGAAATTTTACTACATTTTATTTTCTCTTATGTTTCTTTCTTCGTGTGCGAATTATGAAAAATTCAGACAAATCACAGAAGAAATGGAAATGCCCACTAAGATTTTCAAATCTGATTATAATCAAACTTGGCAAGCAGTGATAACTGTTATGAAAAAATTTGATATAGCCCAACAAAATCAAGAAGCTGGATTTATCAAAACAAGGTGGATGGATAATACAATTGAAACTAATTTTGCAGACTCTTTTGGAACATCCGATTCGGTCAAAGCAGCTAAATTTAAATTAGTGATTAATGTGGTCAAAGGATTTCGCTCTTCAAGAGAAGTGACGAAAGTCACCATTTATAAGCGACAACTAGTTGAGCAAGATTATCTTCAAGGATGGAAAGAAGTTATCACTGATGGTATTTTAGAGAAAACCCTCCTTTATCGTATTGAAAGATTAATTGCCACAGACAACAAACTCAAAGAGATTGATAAGGCGAGAGAAAAAGAGCAGTTAGAAAGCTCTGGAATCTAAAAATTAATTCTTTTTGGCCACAAGATAGGCCCAGAATTTTTTCTTTTCTTCGATTGAGTTTGGAGATTTTTTTCCAGTAATTTTTTCTAATGAATAATTTAAATCATGAACTAAATCTTTGTATTTTGGCTTTTGAATTAATTTCGCCATTGAAGGGGAAGCTTTCTTGTAATTTAAATCCCCTAAAGTTCTGATGATTGATTTTACGATTGAGGTTCTACGTCTTTTACCTGCTTCACCAGAGTAGTTAGAGTGATCATATAGCATATTCCAAACTTGAGGTGCTAGGGTTTCAATTTTAAGTCTCGATATGTTATCTAAAGCCTGAACTCTTACGATAAGAGATGAATCAATTAAAGCATTTTTATAAACTTTAACATACTCTTTTTGGCCCAAACCCAACAATGCTTTCAACGATGCAAGCCGCATCATCCAGTTTGGATGTTCAGAAAATTTAGCAATAAAAGGTGCAGATTTTTTTCCCATCGTTTGAGCGAGAAGCATCGTCGCATGCCACCTGTTTTCATCAGGATAAGTCCCCTCTTTCATCACTTTTATTAACGTTGGAACTGATTTTTGTTTTAAGTGGAAAGAGCTTTTCTTTAGGGCCTCCATAAGACCTGGAGTTTGTGGATTCAATCTAAAAAGTTTTTCAAGCTTTTCTACGGAATTAATTTCAGCTTGAGTATAATTTTTTGAAAATCCATTTAATGAGAAAACCAGAAATAGAAAACCCATCAAGATATTCATAATTATCCTAACATCTTTTCAAATTCAGATAAAAGATCCTCAGATGTTTTATCCTGTTTAACCTCACTCACTTCTGTTGGCCCAGATGAATCTTGATTCTCAGCAGAAGAGGCATTTTGATTGATATCATCAAGAGAATTTGCTGATATTTCTTCTTGGGCCGAACCTCCACTAATACTATTTGCTATATCTCCAAGATCCTGGCTTCCGCCTGAAATTGTATTATTCTCATCATTTGAACTTCCGAAGTCTTCAAAATTTGTTTCTGCCACTTCATTAGAGGGAGGCGTTTGCGCATCATTGCCTCCAATAAAATCTTCAAAAGCTGAAATATCTTCATTGGTCGAGCTGGTGGAACTATTAACATCACTAAAAATATCTTCGACTTTATCCACTGTTAGAGCTTCTGGAACTGCTGAAGAAGATGCTGGACTTGGTCCGCCCTTAGCTGCCAATGATCTTTTGAGTTGCTCGTTTTCTTGTTGAAGTCTTTTTAAATCGGCCAAATCATCAGAAATAATTTCGAATTCTTTTAATCTATCTTTGAGTTCATCTCGTTCTCTAGAAATCTCCTGCAATTCTGATTGCATCTCGGAAGTATCGGCCGATGTACTTGTCCCTGCAGTTGCACGAGCTTTCGCAAGTAAATCTTCAAGTTCTTTAATTCTTGCATTTTTTCCTGCAACTTCTGCCTGTAGTTGGGCGATTTGGGCTTCCAAAGCTCTTTGAGCATTTTTACCCGCTGAAATTTGTGCTTCTAGTGAGGCTATGATGGCCTTTTTTTGATTTAATTCTTCAAGGAGTGCAGCAGATGGAGTTCCGCTAACAGCTATATTATCACCACCTGATAATTGATGAGAGGGCAGAACAGATGGAATTCCTAACTCTCCTCCACCGCCTCTAAAAAGGGAAGATTTCAAGGCACTTGAGTTTTGAATAATTGAATCGAGATAACTTTTAACTACGGAAGCAGGGATTGCATGAGTTAGATTGTGATATTTTCTTCTATTATAAAACCACAACCAGATTAAAGAGCTTAGTAAAATGATGAAAACACCAAACTGAATGATTAATAGTTCGGGCCCAAATTTATCAAAATAATTTATCAACCATTCGCCCACAACCCCTCCATGGATTATGCATTCACAACAGGCTTCAACACATAAATACTTATATTATTATCTAACCCCTCTGAATTTATGTCAAAGTAAAGAATTTACTTATTTTTCAATACATCCAAAATCATTTCATACAGATCAGGATGACTGGCAATAACCGAGGGATTAAATGGGTTAAAGGATTCTCCCGTAATTCCTGAAATTTTTACTCCAGTTTCCTGGCAAATCAATCCTGCAGCGGCCATATCCCAAGGTTTTAAGTTATATTCCCAGTATCCATCCAGCATTCCTGCTGCAACAAAGCTTAACTCAAGAGCGGCACTGCCAAATCTTCTCATGGCACGTACTTCAGGGAATCTCTTTAAAATTCCTTCTTCAATTTTTTTACTCGTCAAATTGGCCGACAAAAGTGATTCCTTAAAAATTTTTCTACGCTTGGAGGCTCTCAGCTTTGATTTATAGATTTTTTTTCCTATTACTCTTTCCTGCCAAGCTCCTTTTGATTTCACAGCATAAAACAGATCCCCTGTGGTCGGATTTAGAACCACTCCTACCTGGGGAAGACCATTTTTTAGAACAGCTATACTGACGGCGAACATTGGTATTCGATTAAAAAAATTATTAGTCCCATCTAGTGGATCAATCACCCAAGTATATCCTTTGTCTAATTGAAAGTTTTCCAGCATTGAGTGATAAGCATCTTCTTCTGAAATAATTTGATGTTCAGGAAAATGTTTTTTAATTTTTTTTATAAGAAAATTCTCTGACTCTAAATCCGCTAAAGTTGCCAAACCTTGCTCACCCTTATCAATCATTTTTAAGGGTGTTACAAAAGAAGATAATAAATGCTGGTTTAAAATTTTCCCACATCCTCTTGCCCATTCAAGAGTAAGAGATAGTAATTTTTCATTAGATATTTTTTTTTCATTCTTTTTCTTCATAATTTAACTTCTCAAGATTTTGTAATTCTTCTTCTGATAATTTTTCAGCAGGCACAGTATAAGACTCATTTAACCACTGTCCGAGATCAATAAGACGACATACCTCAGAGCAAAAAGGTCGATATTCTGACAGATAATATGAAAATTTTTTCTTACACGTTGGACATTCTACTTCTAATTTTTTCAACTACAACCTCGACTTCAGCAACGAAATCTTTTCTAAAATTTCATCTTTTGTTTTGAACTCAACTCCATCAATAGATGATATGGTAAAAATTCCCCTAATGGAGTTTGTGCCAAAAACGGCATCCGCTTTATAAGCTTGCTCAATTGTAGTTGATTCTTCATAAACATCTTCAAAAATATCTGATGCCGCTTCTATAACTTTTTTTCTCATGATTCCATCAAGAACATTCGGTCCAGTTTCCGGAGTGTAGAGCTTATTATTTTTAACAAAAAAGATATTTGCAACAGAGGATTCAAGAACTGAATCGTTTGGAGAGAGAAACAAAAGATCATCAAAGTCTTCATTCAAATAATATTTTTGCGCCAAAATAGTTTCAAGATAATTTCCGGCCTTTAAAAAGTCTGGCCACCAGTGGGGTCTTAAAATTCCTGGACAAGATTTTAATCTAATCATTCTTCCGCTCGTCCTCTCTGGCTCAAATGGATGAACAGCTACGTGAATTTTAAGGTCTGAAGTTGAAATGAGATTTAACTTCCTAAGTCCCCGTGCCTGATGCCTGTAAATAGTCCATCGGATAACCTTATCGCCACCCTCATGCTGAACCGTCGATTCGAGTCGATTTTTAAACACTGGAATCCAGCCATCTGCATCTAAAAAAGGTCCAAATAAAAACTCAATGCCTTTTTTTAATCGATCAAAGTGTAGATCCCAGTATTTTAATTCACCATTTTCCATTTTTATGGTTGTAAAGACTGATTCACCATACAAGAATGCTCGATTTAAACTTTCGGCCATGATCTCTCCCGTTTTGAATTGGCTCTCTCCAATGATCATGATAGCTTTGATCATAATTTTTAACCAAGAAAAGTTTATGATGCACATAACCATTATTGGTTTTGGAAACCAAGCTAAGGCCTGGGCACAAAATTTAAAAGATTCTGGTTATCCAGTTTCGATTGCGATTAGAGAAAATAGCAATTCACTCAAGGATGCCGAAAAATACCATTTGCCAATCAAGATTATTGGCTCCCAAGAATTCTATGATTCATCCATTTTTGCTCTTTTGATACCAGATGAAAATCATTTTGAATTTCTAAAGGAACATTCTGAAAAAATGTCTCCAAATTCCACTGTTATCTATGCTCATGGTTTTTCCATGGTTAAAAATAAGCTGTTTGAACATTTTCCAGGAATGAATCATTTATTATTTGCTCCTAAAGCGATTGCAACAGAATTAAGGGCACAATTTATATTGAAAGGAAAACTAGGTGCCGTTTATTCAACTGAATACTGTACTGATCAAACTCTTCATCAATCTCAAAATATTATAAATCAGTTAAGTCTTGGTCTTGGTATCAATCTAGGGCCTTTTCATACCTCCTTTAGAAATGAAATGATTGCGGATCTATTTTCTGAGCAAGGAATTTTATGTTCACTCATCCCTTATGTTGCCCACGAAATGGTAAGATCTTTAGTTGCGATAGGAATTGAACCAGAGGTTGCTTACCTAGAATGCTGGCATGAACTTAAGTTAATTATTAATGCCATGATAGAAAGTGGGCCAAAAAGATTTTTCGATCTCATTAGTCCTAATGCCCTAGTTGGATCTGAAAAAGGAAAAAATCTCTTAATTAATGATTCTTTCAAAAATAAATTATCTGATCTTTTAAGTGACATAAGTAATGAAAAGTTTCTAACGGAAATTGAAAAAACAAATATCAATCAACTCAGAAACAGTATTCAAGACTTTTGGAGCAATTCTGAACTTGAAAAAGCCCATCAATTGATGAAAAGAAAGTAAAAATGAAAAAATTAAACCTAAGAGATATTAGAAAATCCAAAAATACAAATCTCCAAGTTCTGACCTGCTATGACTTTCAAACAGCACAATTACTTAACTCAACTGAATTAGACATGATTTTGGTAGGAGATAGCCTAGGGAACGTCATTCTAGGCTACGAAACAACCGTTGAAGTGAGTCTGAATGAAATTGAAATTTTTGCCAAGGCAGTCAGACGAGGAGCTCCTGATAAATTTTTAATTGTGGACCTTCCTTTTGGTAGTTATTCTTCGATTCCAAAAGGAATTAATTCTGCAACGAAGATATTCCAATCAACAAAAGCTGAAGCCCTCAAGCTTGAAGGAGCCTTTCCTTACCAATTAAAACTGATCGAGCGATTAACCCAGGTAGGAATTCCGATTATGGGTCACATCGGATTAACACCTCAGTCTGTTCATCAGCTTGGAGGTTATTATACTCACGGTAAAAATTCAGAATCTGCAAAACTTTTACTTCAACAGGCAAAAGATTTAGAAAATGCAGGAGCATTTAGTTTAGTTTTAGAAATGGTAGAATCTGAACTTTCTGAAAAAATTACTCAAACCATTTCTATTCCAACAATCGGAATTGGATCTGGTAAAAATACGGACGGACAAGTCTTGGTTCTAAATGATCTTTTAAAACTTGGTCCTCTTAATCCTCCAAGCTTTTGTAAACCGATTGCAAATTTATTTGAATTGAAAAAAGAATTAATAACTGACTATTTAAAAAATCAGAGGAAATAATGCAAGGTTTAATTACTCTTGACTTAGGAAATTCTAATCCTCACGCTGGAATTTTTAAAAAATCAAATTCGAATTGGAATTTATCTGAAGTCACATCTATTCAAAACTTGGATCTTGTTTTGGAAAATAATCGACTGACTCCACATAATTCCCAGATTGTTGTGACAGAAGTCAGGCCTTATCATGATTTGTTAAACAAACTGGCCCAAGAAGGTTATCTCATTACTCAAACAAAAGATTTTTGGAAAGGACATAAATTCTTTGGAATGCCTGTATCCTATGCAAACACGATTGGACAAGATCGACTGATACAATCTTTCTATACCTATAAAAGAAAACTTCCTCCGACTCTACTTATTGATGCAGGAACTTTTACGACAATAGACATTGTGACAGAGAAAGGTTTACTCGGAGGATATATCCTTCCGAATTTTTCTGACTATTTCTCACTTTTTCAAAAGGGAGAAGGCCTCAAATCATTTAAGGAAGAAATCATTTTCAAAGAAGATTTACCTCAAACAACTTCGGAAGCGATGTCTTTTGGTTATTTTGCAAATGTGGAATTAATCAAAAAAATAATTAAAAACTTAGATCTCAAGCAAATTATCATCACTGGAGGAAGATCAGAATTTTGGTCTAAATTAGATCTTAACCTACCGGCAGAATTAAATCCTAACTACATCCATGAATCGATGCATTTTTGGATGACAACTCAAATTGAATTATTATGAATATACTTCTTGGAATTACAGGCTCAGTTTCAGCTTACAAATGCTTTGATCTCACTCGAGAACTTATCAAATCCGGTCATCAAGTAAAAATCATTCTTACTCATGGAGCTCTTGAATTTATTCGGCCAGAACTTTTTAAATATCTTGGCGCACTCGAGGTCTTTGGACCTAATGATGATTTTTGTATTTCTAAATTAAAAACAAACCAGAATGTTCTTCATATTGAGCTTTCAAAATGGGCAGATAAAATAATCGTTGTTCCGGCAAGTGCTAATATGATTTCTAAATTGTCCCTAGGTATGGCGAGTGATCTACTGCTCAGTACGATTCTTGCAAGCAACCAAAAACCAATTCTAGTTTTTCCTGCCATGAACACTGAAATGTGGAAAAACCCTCTGAATCAAAGAAATATTAGTAAAATAAAAGAAATTAAAAATTTTCATTTCTTTAGCCCTATTGAGGGAGAACTTGTGTGTGGAGATGTTGGACAAGGAAAACTTCTTGATATCCAATCGATTAAAACTCTTATTGAAACTTTTCATCCATTCAAGTCCAGCACAAAAAAAATATTAATAACCGCCGGAGCGACTGCGGCTCCCCTTGATCCTGTAAGGTACATGACAAATCCTTCAAGTGGTAAGATGGGACTTGAGATTTCTAAAGCGCTCCTTGCTGCCGGTCATTCCGTAACAATTCTTGCTGGACACAATTGCTCTAGTGAAATAAATGAACTCGAGCAACACTCTCATTGCCAAATTTATTTCACACCAACGACAGAATCAATGAAAAATAAGGCCCTAGAACTTTTCCCATCAATGGATCTCTATATCTCTACTGGAGCAATTGCTGATATTGAATTTGATGTAAGCTCAGAGAAATTAAAAAAAGAGAAGATGGAAAACTCCATTCCTTTTAGGCAAGCAGCTGACATTCTAAAAGAAATTTTAACTATAAAAAAACCTCATCAAAAGATCATTAGCTTTGCTGCAGAAACTGAAACTCAAGCTGAAGTTTTTCAAGAAAAAATGAATAGAAAACCGGTTGATCTGATGATTGGAAACAAAGTAAATAATGGGCTTGTTCATGATTCTAGAGTCATTGGATTTAAAAAAGATCATGGCGAATATTTCTTTGTAACAAAAGAATCAATTATAGGTCCTGAAAAGTTAACCAAAAAAGAGATTGGACTAAAAATTGTTCACTGGTTTGAAGAGCTTATATGACGGTCGAAATAATTAAGACTCGGCAAGAACTCGACTCCACAAGATCAAATCTAGCTGGCCCGATTGGCTTAGTGCCAACAATGGGCAATCTTCATCTTGGTCACATTAGTCTTCTCGAGGCGTCACTTAAAGACTGTGACAACACTTTCATAACCATATTTGTCAATCCTAAGCAGTTTGGACCAAATGAAGATTTTAATCGCTACCCCAGAACTCTTGAAGCAGATATTGAGCTGATAAAAAATAAAGCTCAATCATTTAACAAAAATATTTATATTTTTGCCCCTCAAAACCCTGAAGAAATTTATGATCAACATTCAAATTATGAAATTGAAGTTATCCCACTAAGTTCTGTGCTCGAAGGACATCTTAGACCAGGGCATTTCCGGGGAGTTGCAACTGTCGTTTATAAGTTATTTGATCTTATAAAACCCAATAAGGCCTATTTTGGGCTCAAGGACTATCAACAACTACTAGTCATAAAAAACATGGTAAAAGACTTACTTTTACCAATAGAAATTATTCCCATGGAAATAATCAGAGAACCTTCGGGACTTGCACTCTCTAGCCGAAATCAATATTTAAGCCAAGAACAGAGGGATCAATCTTTGATTCTCAGTCTAACTTTAAATCACATCTCTAATATCATCGAGAATACATTTACTAACTTGGATAAAGCTCAAGTATTCATTTCGAAATGTCTTATTGATAAAAACTGGAATTATTTAGAAATAAGAGATGGAGATACACTTGAAATGGTCTCTAAACATACTAAAAATATTGTTATTTTAGGCGTCTACCAACTAGGAACAACTAGATTACTGGATAACAAAAAAATTGAGTTAAAAAAAATATGAATGCAGATGAATTTAAACTTCCATTAGGACAAAAAGCTTCCCTTGTATCAATTGTTTGTGAAAAATTTGAGCATCACTCCACAATAATTGAGACAAACAATTCTCTTAAGGAGCTAAGAGAATTATTAAAAACACTTGGAATTATCGATGGCGAAGAATACGTCCAAAACAAAAAACAAATTGACCCTGCAACGATGCTTGGTCAAGGTAAACTAGAAGAAATTGCTCTTCAAGCAAAAGAAGAAGGGTCCTCACTTCTTGTTTTTGATTTTGAATTAACTTCTTCTCAGGTCAGAAACATAAAAAAAATTACAAATCTTGAGGTCGTGGATAGAAATACAGTTATTTTAGAAATTTTCGCTCATCATGCCAGAACAAAAGAAGCAAAAATTCAAATTGAAATTTCAAGGCTTCAATATCTTCTTCCCAGACTAACATCCATGTGGGGACATTTTTCAAAACAAAGAGGTGGTGGTCGAACCGTTGGAGGAGAGGGAGAACAGCAACTTGAACTTGATAGAAGAATGGTTCGAGAAAGGATTGAGTTTTATAAATCTCAGCTAGAAGAAGTACAAAGATCAAGAGAACAGCAAAAAAAGAAAAGACAAAATCAAACCGTCACGGCTGCTCTCGTGGGATATACCAACGCGGGAAAATCATCCCTCATGAACAGACTTTGCCGAGTGAACGTACTTGAAGAAAATAAGCTCTTTGCAACTCTTGATTCAACTTTTAGAACACTTAATCCTGATTCTAAACCACCCATGATCATGATTGATACGGTTGGATTCATCTCAAACCTTCCCAACACCCTCATTCAAGGTTTTAGAACAACCTTGGAATCAGCTCTTGAGGCGGATCTTTTAGTTATCGTTTGCGATATCTCTGACCCTAACTATCAAAAACATCTACAAGTGACTCAAGAAGTTTTAAAAGAACTGAAAATTGAAGAAAAAAAACAATTAGTGGTTTTTAACAAAAAAGATCTTCTTAATGATCCCGTGAGAGCAAGAATTATAATGAGGAATTACCCTGACTCATTTTTAGTTTCCTCATACGACCAAGAGGATATGAATCAATTACGTCACCATATTATAAATTTTTTCCTGGAGAAACAGGATCACTACGATCTTTTCATTCCTTATGAAAATGGAGAGGCCCACTCTAAATTAAGGGCAAATTCCAACATTATAAAAACTGTTTCTCATGAAAATGGAATCTTCTACAGAATCAGAATACCAAAGTTTATTTTCGACCAATTGGGCCTTCAATCTTTGGTTTTAGCTCCAAGTGATTCAATAATTTTTGAAAATTAATAAATTTATCTTGTCTCTAAGTTAAAATCCCCGTAGGCTTTTTATCCCAAATGAAAAAAGCAAAGATTATTAAAAGAAGATCATGCCTGAAAACAAGATGGCATGAGAGACAACTAAAGTCACAAGACAAAAATTTAACGACAGCTCATCCTGTTGTTAAAGCCTCATATTTATGGTCCATTTTGAGTGATCAACTTTTTGATGCTTTAGGTTCACAAGTTCACCATCAATTCTTTAAAGACGTAAGGCCGATGGTGATTCTCAATAATGTTTTAATTCTTGAAGTCCCAAACCATTTTTCGGCGCAATGGATTCACTCCCATTATCATGAACTCGTAGACGTACTTCTCTCCGTAATGGACAAAAAACTATCAAGTTATTTCGTGTCTAAATTTGAAAGAACAAATGACAAGAGCTTTAAATTTTCAAAAAGCTTATTTGAAAGCTCCGCTCCTAAAATAAATAGTCAAAACGAAGAATAATATCGTCACAAAAATTCCTACAAATAATACCAATTTATCTCTATCCATAATTTAATTATGCTTAAATCCTAAAAAAAAACACTTAATTTTTAAGTAATAATTCTTCGAGGATTCTTGGAATTTCGAATGCTTCAATGGGGCTTTTCATTTCAAAGTGAGATGGTTTAATGAAATCCAACTCAGGAATGTCATCGATAATCGCAACAGGTATAGAATTAAAATGTTGAGATTCTAAATATTGTCGTTTCAACTCCTCTAGATGAGACAGAGCTGTTTGAGAATCTATCACGATCAAATTTGGTGATAAATCCTTTACGAGATAAACAAAGTCCTTAGCTGAATCCTGAGTATGAAAACTAATTTTATTGTTTTTCAATATTTTTTCAAAAAGTTTACGGCGAACCTCATTATTATCAATCCATAAAACTAGCATTTTTGGCCTTTGACAGAATCATCTTAGAATTACTACCATCGGACCATGAAAAATGAAATCCCCAAAATTAAAGTTATTGATCGAGCAACTCAACATATTTTTTTTGAAGCCGACCTTGATCAAGCAAATCTTGCTGCCGAAAAAGCGGCTGAATTAGAAAGCTTAGGACTAGATATAGACGTCATTTCACCTACTCTAACCCAAACCCTGCTGCAATCTCTTGGAGTTAATGAAGAAGATTCCAAAACCTATTTGGATAGCCTAGATGAAGAAATTCATTCCCACGATAATTCTAATTGTTCAGATTGTGCATTTGACTCAAAAGAGTAAAAACTTCTTCATACTGCAAATCTATGAAAATATCTTTTTTTCGAGACTGTAGTCCTTTGATTAAATTCAAATGCTTTTTTGAAATTCCTAGTTTTTCAGAGAGAAATTCAACAAGACAACGATTTGCCTCTCCATCTATTGGTCTGGCCTTGATTTTTATTTTTAGACGATCTTGAAAAACTCCAACGATCTCATCCCTGCTTGCACCAGGCTGAAGGTAGACAAGTAAAATGCCCCCTCCACCCTTAATGGGCCTCGATAAAAAAATCATTCTTCAATTTTATAGCAAACGACCTGAACATCCTTCAAAAATTCTTCTTGTGTTAGATAGTCCATTTTCATAGAAAAAACTTGTGGATTATATTTTGAGACATATTTAGATATTTTAAAATATAGTTCATTATCACAACCATTGTTATAGGTATAAGTCAGCAATTCATCCTTATCCTCTTCAACAGAATCAAATCCACCGTCAAAAGATGTATCTATGGTTGTTGTGCTCAATTCGTTGATAACAAAATTTTCGACAGAAGTTTTTTTAGGCCCAAAACAGTTATAACCGGCAAAAGCAGTATTAGATAAAAAAATGAGAACCATCAAAATTGACTTCATGTTTTACTCCGTAAAATTTTGGAAGGTTTTAAAATTTTTATGGGCGGATGTAAAGCTGTATGAATAATTTTCACTCTAATTAAAAAGTTAACTCGTAATTAAGAAAAAAAGACCTCGGCATTACTGAATAGCCATAGATTTCTTCGTAATCTCTATCAAATACATTGAGTATATTTATCCCATATTTAGAGTTATGGTAAAAATATCTAATACCCATATTAAATAATTCATAGGAATTCAACTTAACGGTATTGCCTTCAATGTCCAAATCCTTTCTTGATGAAAATGTGCGAAGAGAAGAATTGAACTCAAATAACTCTCCATAAAAATACTGAAAATCTAAGCCTTGAGTAAGATTTGGTCTTCTAAGAATTTGATCTTTGTTTGAATTGTAATCAGTGTAGGAAATAAATGGAGTCAATCGATAGGAGTTTTTAATTATCTTTCCGAGGACTTCAACCCCACTTGCCTCAAATCCATCTTGATTCAAATAGCCCAGATTTGAATAGGTTATTAAATTATTAAAATCATTTTTAAATAAAACAATATCAAATACCTTATGTTGAAAATTGAGTTCATAAGAATTCACAAATTCAGGACTCAAATTCCTATTCCCTACAGGGAAACCATTTACTGGAACTCCATAAAGTTGATACAGAGTTGGCGCCTTAAAACCTCTAGAGTACTGAAATCCAACTTTTTGATCTCCAAAACTTTTTTGAACACCAGATGTTCCAGTTAAAAATTCTCCAAATTGTTGATGGTGATCAAGACGAAGACCATATTGAAAATCAAAAAGTTGAGATGAGAATTTATTTTGTGAAAAAAGAGAAAAATTAGAATTCTTTTTACTTAAATTACTTTCAGATAAATTTTCATTTTCATTAAGCAGACCAATTATTCCTATTTTATTTTCTGCCTCCCAATCATAAATGACTTCATTTTGATTTAAGATACCTTTGTAAATAAAATCATCCAAACCTTGATTAGTTATTTTTCGATTATATTGAGAAACCCCTGTTCTGAAAGATATATTATTTTTTTCATTCATTTTAATTTTTGAGTTTTGCTGAATAAGCAAATGTCCCAGTTGGCTTTGATCAGTAGAATTATCAGTTTGATAACCATCTAACTCTGACTGATTCCTAGAGTATGAAAAAATGAAATCGGAGAAAATTTGATCGTTAATCCGATGCAGAGAAGAAGAAGACAAATTTACACTTTGACTTCCATCTCTTTCGGTGGCGCTGAATCGTTTTGAATTTAGCCTTGAAATACCATCTGTTCTAAAAAAACTTCCACTTAAAGATCCTCTTCCGTTTTGAGATCTCCAATCTTTTTTTAATGAACTTTGGGCCGTTCCAAAGCTTCCTGTGATTAAACTAAGTTTAAGATCTGGAGCATTTTCACCTTTAGGCATTCTTAGATCAATGAGTCCACCTATTGAATCAGCACCAAAGAGGGTTGACTTGGGACCTCGAAATATATTTATTTCTTTAAAAAGATCTAAATTTAAAAATGAATCATCAAACTGTCTATCAACCGAAGAGGGATCATTTAATTTCATTCCATCAAGACTGAATAGAACATGACGACTTTCTGCTCCTCGAAGAAAGTATGAATTTCTTGATCCAATGCCACCATTTGAAGCACTCATAACAAAAGGAGTGCTTTTAATCTGATCTGATAACAAAGTTCCAGATGATTTAAAGTCTTGAGATTCAAATTGAAAATAACTACCGAAGTCAAATTCTTTTAAATTCTTCTCATTTTTTACCTCAATAGATTCAAGGATTTCTTGTGAATAGCTTGAAAAAGGTAAGCAGATTAAAAATAAGACTAATTGGATCACCAAGATCGAACGATTGTGCATTCATCCTCCGCGGGATTTGGCAAATTTCTTTTCGTATCTGGCTTCCAAAATGGTTACAGTTGCGGGACAGCGCTGGATTCTCACCAACTTCCGAATTTTTATTTTACTGAACTTATAATAGAAATCTAAAATAAGCAAAACAGAAAGAGGACCTAGGGTCCTCTTTCAATATATTTATTTAAGCAGATTTCTCATCAAGTTCTTGGGCTTCAAATTCATCTTTAAGAACTTTTTTTATTTCCTGATACTTAGGCCCTTGAAAGTGATGATTATGTAACTTATCTCGTCTCATATCTTTTTGTTTTTCTAGCTGTCTCTCTATTTTTTCCACGACTAAATCAAGAGACTTATACATATTATCTGCAGAGGCCTTAGCAAAAAAATCAAATTTTGGTCCATGAAGTTTAATCTCTGCCCAGTGTTGCTCATCTTTTACCCAACAAACCCACTGGATATTGATATTACCTTGAAAATATTTTTCAAATTTTTGTGATTTTTCCGAAATTCTTTGATCTAAAGCAGGTGTGTGTTCTAGGTGCTTAAAAGTAATTTTTAATTTCATATTCATGCCTCAATTAAGTTAATAACGGACTACATTTTCAAAAAATCAAAATATATTTTTAATCCTCCTTTACTTTTTTCTTTTGGAAGATGGTAGAATACCCATCATTTCTCTATATTTTGCGACCGTCCTTCTCGCAACTACTATATCTCGAGTACTGAGAAGTTCAGAAATTTTCTGATCAGATAACGGTCTTTTAGAATCTTCCATTGTAATTAATTCTTTAATTTTTAATTTTAAACTTTCTCCAGCGATATCAATTCCACCATTCTTACCACCAATACCAGCATTAAAAAAATACTTTAACTCAAAAGTACCTATTGGTGTGTGCATGAATTTGTTTGTTGTGACTCGTGAAACAGTCGACTCATGCATACCAATTTCATTAGCTATATCTTTTAGGATCATAGGTTTTAAGAAAGCTGGGCCTTTCTTGAAAAACTCTTGCTGATTACGAACAATCGAATTAGCTACTTTAAAAATTGTTTTCTGTCTGTTCTCAATAGACTTAATTAACCAAAGGGCCGATCTCAACTTATCTTGAACAAATTCTTTTGCTTCAGGATTACTATCAGCATTTCTCATTAAAGATTTGTATAAGTTTGAAACCTTAAGACGAGGAACCCCATCATCATTAATTTGAACAACGAATTCCCCAGATACTTCTGCCACAAAAATATCAGGCACAACGTACTGAGTTTCATCAGATGAAATAAGTCGACCTGGCTTGGGGTTAAGACCCATGATTATAAGCTCTGCATCTTTCACTTTTTCTTTCGAAACACCAAAGTCTTTGGCAATTCTTTGATAATCTTTTTTTTCTAAATCTTTTAAGCTTTTTTGAATGATAAGTTCTACAAGTGGTGATCTCTCTGGCAGCATACGGGCCTGAACCCCAAGACATTCTTCTAAATTATGTGAACCGCATCCGATAGGATCTAGATGCTGAACCATTCCCAAAATCCCTAGCGCTTGGTCTCTTTCAAAATGATGTCTAGAGAGAATATCTTCAAAGGAAATTTCAAGATAACCATCATCATTAATATTTCCTATAATATCTAAGGCAAAATTCAATTCCTCTTGAGAAAGAGACTCCATTCTAAGTTGCCACTCAAGATGCTCTTGAAGATTTTGCCCCTTTGAAATCATATTTTCATAATTAGGCTGATCTTCTGACGAAGATGATTCTTTAGTATTTGGAGTTGATGAAGTTGAATTATATGTCTCGGTATATGATTCCCAATCAAAAGTATCTTTTGAACCTTCTATCAGCTCTGGCCCTGAAAAATTTTCACTTGTGGCCTCAGCTGATTCTAAGTCCTCTCTTGTTGTTTCTTGTTCTGAGGCATCGACTTCTCCGTCTAACTCCTCGAGCATTGGGTTTTCTACCATCTCCTGGGATATTAAATTGGTCATTTCCAAGTGGGTCAATGTCAAAAGCTTGATAGCTTGTTGTAATTGAGGCGTAATCATCAGGCCTTGAGTCTGAGTTTGCTTCAAACCCTGATTCATTTTTATCGCCATAAACTCCCCTACATTTTAAATTCTTCCCCAAGATAAAATTTACGTGCCATCTCATTTTTTATGATTTCATCAGGTTTTCCACTTACTAACAACTCTCCCTGACTCATGATATAAGCACGATCAACTATGCCTAGGGTTTCTCTTACGTTGTGATCAGTTATTAAAACACCTATATTTTTACTTTTTAATTTTTTTATAATTTGCTGAATATCACTTACTGCAAGGGGATCAACACCTGCAAAAGGTTCATCTAGAAGAATAAATTTTGGATTCAACGCCAATGACCTAGCTATCTCAACCCTTCTTCTTTCTCCCCCTGATAATTCACGCCCCTTAGACTTTCTGATATGATTTAAACCAAAATCATGAATTAAATCTTCAAGCCTTTTTTTTCTTTCGCTCTTTTCTAAGTTTTGTATTTCTAAAACAGCATAGATATTTTCTTCAACTGATAGTTCTCTAAAAACACTTGCCTCTTGAGGTAAATACCCTATCCCCAACTTCGCACGCTCGTGAAGAGGCTTATCTGTGACCTCTTGATCTAGAAGCCATATACCTCCGCGATCTGTTTTCACCAAACCAACCATCATATAAAATGAAGTGGTTTTTCCTGCTCCATTAGGTCCTAAGAGCCCAACGACTTCACCTGAATTCACTTCAAGACTAACACTCTTAACAACTTGCCTTCCTGCGTAGGTTTTTTTCAAATCTTTTGCTATAAAGCTTGCTTCCATGTTTACTTCTTTTTATGACTATTTTGTTTCTTAACTTCTACATCTGAAATCGCATCATCGACTTCAACAAGATCGCTATTTTCTCTTATCGTAATTCGATAACCCTTAATAATATCCTTACCTGACTCAACTCGTGGAGCTCCCGAAAGCACCATCTTTTCCTCTTTGGTAAAGCCCTCTAATCTTTCAGAAAACGATTTTCTCAAAATGACTCCATTTGGAGTTTTAAGGGTTTCCACTACTTTCACATCGTCATTTAAAACAAAATACTTGAGTTTTTTGTTGAAGTTTTCGAGGAAAATATCCGCTTTGCCAGACCTAATCTCGTAATTCTCACGTTTTATCTCTACTTCTCCATCAAGATGAGCAAGAGAGTCTAGACCATCAAGCATTAACTTTTGAGACTTAAAATTGGTGATCCCTTCAAATTTTTTTCTTCTTTCTATGCTTCCAGATACTTTACCTTCAAACGTTGTAAATTTTTTTCCAGGAACAGCTTCCATTTCAATTGAAGAAACTGAGATTTTATCTCCCGATTTTGGATCAGTTCCAAAAAATTTAACCTCTCCTCTTCCTTGAATAAAATCTTTTTTAAAATAATAATCAAAATTATCTGCGAAATACTTTTGATCATCCTGATTCAACTTAACTTGTCCCTTCAAACGAAGAAATTCTTTTTTGGGTTTATAGGTACCAACCTGTGATTCATAAAGAACGGGACTTTTCATGTTAGAGAAGAAATATTCACCTGAGGGAGAAACGAAATCTATTTTATCATTTTGTGCCGATTTCATTTGTTCTGCTTTCAAAGACAGACGAGGAGAACCATTTTTAAGTGTAAAAAAATGAAGTTGCTCAATCTCAGTCGTATCCTGGGCTTTTGTACCAACATCGGTCATCAAGAATGAGTCTAAATTCTTTCTGCTCATGGAATAATAAATAACCAAGGAGTTGAGCAGAACATAAATAAAAATAATAGTTATTGAGCGCCAATGAAACAATCTCATTCGCTCATTATATCAACAGAGCAATTCTCCTGCAGTTAAAGAAATGCTTTTCATAAAATTAAATCGAAAAAAGATGACGTTTATTGTCTGGTTTTGTACCTTTTTGTTATGCAAAATTCAAACACAGTAGCGCAGACTACTTTAGAGGAAATCGTCCAGTCTGGAGTTAAGCTAACTCCCATGATGGAACAATATTACAATGTAAAAAAACAGTTCCCTAACGAATTCCTCATGTTCCGAATGGGTGATTTTTATGAAATGTTTTTTGAGGATGCCAGAGAGGCATCGCGTCTTTTAAATATTTCGCTTACCGTAAGAGGTAAACTTGGTGATACACCCATTCCAATGGCCGGAATACCACATCATGCAGCATCTGTTTATATTGATCGTATTTCAAATCTAGGAAAAAAAGTTGTTATTTGTGAACAAATTGAGGACCCCAAAGAAGCCAAGGGCATTGTTAAAAGGGCCGTAACTCAAATTGTAAGTCCTGGAATGCCGTATGATTTAGATAGAGCGACACAGACTGAAAATCGATTTATTGCTTCCGCTTTTTTAAAAGATGGAAAATATTCTTCAATCTTTGTTGATTACACAACCGGTGATTTTTTTGGCATACAATTTAAAAACCTTGAAGAACTTTGCGAAAAATTATTTGTTATTAAACCTCGAGAATTTATTTCTTATCTCGGACAATGGGACGAGCACACCCTTTTAGAAGACTGTCTCAATTCAATTGATTCTCTTAAAACACATCTAGATCAGTCTTATTTTGATCTCAAGCATACTCACATTTTCATCAAAAAAATGATTCCTACTTTCGAAAGAGACGGAATTATTTCCCAAAATCCAGAATTATTATCTCCACTGGGAGCTTTAAGTTACTATGTGACTTCCACTCAAGGACAAGAGAAAATTTCTCACTTGAGACCTTTTAAATTAGTTAACAATGAAGAAAATTTAAAAGTCACTTACTCAACACTTAGAGGATTAGAAATTTTCCCTCGTAATAAAGAATCTGAATCAAATTCTCTCATCGGTTTCATGGATAAAACAAAAACGTCAATGGGAGCAAGACATCTAAAGCAATTTTTTCAATCACCACTAAGAGATTTAAAACTAATAGAAAAAAGATTAAATTTAGTCGAGGCTCTTTGTCATAATTTCGAAGCACTTAAAGACCTGAGATCTTCTCTTGAAGAAATTAGAGATATAGATCGAATAATGGCCAAAATTTCCACCAGAAAAGCGACAGGCGGTGATTTACGGAATCTTGCGACAGCGCTTCTTACTTACCTCTCAATTCAAGATAACTTGTTAAAACTTGAGATCCATTTTTTTCAAAGTTTACCTAAAAAAGATAATGAGTTTCTACAAAAGATCTCACAGGAAATTCTATCTACAATTAGTCAGGAGTTAGGTGCTCATCCTGATAAGGGCAACCTTATTCTTGAAGGTGCAAATAAAGACAGAGACCGACTTGCAAAACTTGCTTACTCGGCTGCTGACGAAATTATCAAATTGGAAACTAAGTATCGCCAAGAAACCAACATTGGTAATTTAAAAATCAGACATAACAACATTTCTGGTTATTTTATAGAAATTTCTAATTCACACTTAAGCAAAGTTCCAAAACATTTTCAAAGAAGACAAACACTCGTAAATAACGAAAGATATATTTCTGAAGAACTGGAAAACTTTGAAAAAGAAATTCTTGAAGCCAACTTTAAACTGATCAAGCTTGAAAAAGATATATTTGAAATTTTTTTAATTAAGATTATTTCTCAATCTAATCTCATTCTCGACATTGGTAAAAGAATCGCTCAAGTAGATGTTTTTCAATCTCTCGCTTGGGTAAGTAGACAAGAAAATTTTATCAGGCCAAATTTTTCAAATGAAAAGAAACTGAGTGTAAAAGGATCTTGGCATCCACTGATAAAATCTAATATTAAAGACAGCTTCATCACGCATAACCTTCATTTAGATGATTCGAAATATTTTGCCCTCATTACTGGCCCAAACATGGCCGGAAAAACAACCGTCATGAGGGAGGTTGCGATAATTCAATATCTGGCTCAAATGGGATGCTTTGTCCCTGCTCATGAAGCAACTTTAAGTCTTTGTGATTATCTTTTTTCAAGACTTGGGGCCAGCGACGATATCATTAAGGGCCAATCAACATTTATGGTTGAAATGTCTGAAACAGCGGAAATTATCCGTCATGCGACAGATAAATCTCTCATTATTTTAGATGAAATTGGAAGAGGTACTTCTACATACGATGGTCTTTCAATCGCATGGGCACTTGTTGAGTATCTGGCCATCGAACTCAAGGCCATTACTTTATTTGCAACTCACTACCATGAACTCATCGATCTAATCGAGAGCTTGCATGTGGCGAAAAACTTCACAGTCAAAACAGCTCAGAGTAATGGAAAGATTGAATTTCTGTACGAACTAATTGAAGAAGGTGCGACTCAAAGTTTTGGTATACATGTGGCAGAGTTGGCGGGAATCCCGAAACAAATTCTTAAAAGATCAAGAGAGATATTAAATAAACTTGAAGGCAATCAGGATTCAAATAGCCAAAAGATTTTAGCTCCTTCAAAAGGAGAACAAATGAGTCTCTTTGATTTCTCTAGTCCTATGGAAACCGGCCAAGGAGTCTCAGAAAAAGTTCCTGAGTACCTAAGTCAAATAGAGCAGGATTTAAAGCAGTTGGATCTGCACAATATAACTCCGATACAAGCACTACAAAAACTTTACAAATTTCAGACTGATATACACAAACTCTCATAAAGATAAAATGACTAACCACCGATAGAAATCTAAAGGTGGTTATGACTGTCATAAAACTTGTTGATTATACAAATTCCAAAAAGAAAATCCCTAGCACTTACCTCTCGCCTGCGGAAATAAAAAAACCGAAGTCATACCTATCAAGACCTATGCTGGGTATGTATTGCGACTTTTTTTTAGCATGTATGATTTCTATGGCCTTTAAATTTCACATGGATTCTTATGTGAATTCGTTTCTTGAGGATTCTGCCTATTACCTTAAATTTAAATCTAATATTTTAATATCTTTAAGTTGTTTCTCTTTTATACTTTTTAGCATTAATTTTATTGGAATCTTTTTTAATCATGGTCAAACTTTTGGGATGAAGATAGTCAAATTACGATTTTCAATTAGAGATAAAAATCTACATGATGTATTAAAACTATCTTTGATTTATCTCTTATGCACTCTAAGCATGGGACTCGCACTCGCTAAAAGAAAAATTAACATCTTATTTCAAGATGAAGACTACCTCTATCAAAAACTAATATCAGAAAAATTGTTTTCTAAATTGGATCTCGTTTCAATGTCGAACAAAGAAATAATAAAGGCAGCAAACTATAAAAATGCTGCCTAGATTAGTGTCTTATTCAATCCATTTAAAACCAAGTTCTTTAGTTTGAGCATCTGATGGCCTTGATGGAGAACTTGCCATCAAATCTGTTGCGGAAGCAGTTTTAGGAAATGCAATAACATCTCTAATTGAATCCGTCTTAGCTAAAAGCATAATTAAGCGATCCATACCAAAGGCCATTCCTGCATGCGGAGGTGTCCCATACCTTAAAGCTTCAATAAAAAATCCAAACTGGTGTTGAGCATCTTCAGGAGTAAATCCTAAAAGTTCAAACATACGAGATTGCTGTTGATTATCGAAGATTCTCATAGAACCTCCACCTATTTCATAACCATTACAAACGATATCATAGGCATAAGCTTTTACATCTTTAACCTTATGCTTATCCTGAGAATAAAAAAGTTCTAGATCCTCATCCTTCGGTCTTGTGAAAGGGTGGTGTTTTGCTCCTAATGTTTTTGTTTCAGGATCATAATCAAATAACGGGAAATCATACACCCATAAAAAAGCGTACTGATCATGATTAATAAGATTTAAAGTTTTTCCAAGATGTCTTCTCAAGGCATCTGCACAATCATGAGAGATATTTGGATTTTTATCAGCTGTAAACAACCACAAACCATCTCCCTTCTCTACTGAAAGCTCATAAAGAGAAGTAAGAAGTTTTTCATCAATAAATTTTGAAATTCCACCAGAGATCTGACCTTTTTCAACCTTAAACCAGGCCACACCTTTGCCTCCATACGGCTTCACAACCTCTACTAATTGATCAATATCTTTTCTGGCAAGATTACCTAATCCAGCAGGTAGAAACATGGCCTTAATCAAGCCGTCATTGCTAGCAACTTCTGAGAAAGTAGCGAATGAAGAAGTTTTAAAAAGATCAGAAACGATCATTTGTTTTAGACCAAATCGAACATCTGGTTTATCTGATCCATAATCTCTCATGACTTCATCATAAGAAATAGGAGTCATCTCGAAATCATGAGGCAAATTAAATATTTTTCTCACCATATGAGTCGCAAGATTTTTCATATAGTCTAAGGTAGGGAATGAAACCTCAATATCAATTTGAGTAAATTCTGGTTGTCTATCTGCTCTCAAGTCCTCATCACGAAAGCAGCGACAGATTTGAAAATATTTATCCGTATTAGCAATCATGAGAAGCTGTTTTAGAGTTTGTGGAGACTGAGGAAGTGCGTAGACTTTTCCTGGATGAACCCTAGAAGGAACAATATAATCTCTCGCTCCTTCTGGTGTCGTTTTATAAAGGATTGGAGTTTCAACTTCATTAAAATCTAATTCATATAAAGCTTGTCTAGCCTTCTTCGTCGTCTCTGATCTTAGAGATAATATATCTTGAAGTTTTTTAGATCTTAAATCTAAATAACGATATCGAAGTCTCAGATCCTCTGTCGCTTGAACCATTCCATGTGGCAAGAAAGGAACTTCCTCGGCATAAGATAAAAGTCTAATTTCTTCAACTTGTACTTCAACCATTCCAGTAAGCATATTTGGATTCTTTGCACTGTCTGGACGAGCAACAACCTTGCCCTTTGCAAGAAGAACAGATTCCAAAGAAAATTTTCTTAATTCATTTAGATCGCCTTTAAAATTTTCAAAACCTAACTGAGTCACACCATATTTATCTCTTAAATCGATAAAATGAAGTCCTCCAAGATTTCTATATTTATTTAGCCAACCACATAAGATAACATTTAATCCGATGTGTTCTTCACGTAATTCACCACAGTGGTGGGTTCGCATTGAGCCTGGTAGATTTTTTAAAGATGACATTCAAAACTCCTGAATCTGAAAATCTCTAGAGCTTAGAATCATACCTGATTAAGAGGTAAACTTCATGATAAAATTACTTACTCTTAGCCTTCTTTTTTCTCTTTTTAGCTGCCAACTTGGGACGGATCGTTTCAAACATCTAAATCAAATTATTCTTAAGACTCCCTCGGGAGAGGAAATACTAACAAAACTTGCAATTAACTCAGCAGAGCAAGAACAGGGTCTTTCAGGAATTAAACCAGAAGAATTTTTAGACAATGAAGCGATGCTATTTGTTTACAAAAATGATGGAGAAAAATTTTTCTGGATGCCAGACACTTATTTTGAAATCGACATTTTCTATCTTGATAAAGATTTAAAAATCCTTGAAATCATCCGCAAGCTACCTTTTTATATTGGTAGAAATAATCCAGAACTTATTCCAAGAGCAAGACCCGTTTGGTCTAGGCATGCTCTTGAAATGAAATCAAGTTCTTCACTTTCCAAAAAACTTAACGTTGGGGATCAACTTAAAATAAAAGATGAAAATCTCAATAAAGAATATAAGGAGCTTCTTAAATAGAACTCTTGGAGTCACCAGAATCAGTGGTGTTATCTAAAGACTCGCCAGCAAAAAGAATTAAAAATTCATCTACAGCAATCACGCCAAGATGTTCTTTGGCCAATTGCTTCTGATATCCCTTGTCAAATTTGATCCGATTAATTTCTAACTCTAAATCTTTATTTTCATTTTGAAGATTTTTGAGTTCACCTTGAAGATTTTCAAGATTACTTTCTGCGACAAAATAATCCATTACTCCTCTGTCCATAAAAAATAGTCTTAAAGTTAAAATGCCAATAATCAACCACGTGAATTTAACTAGTTTGGAGACTGGCTTCTTTGAGACTTTTTTTCTAACTAATGAGCTTGGTCGCTTAACTGGCTTTACTTCTTCCTCATCTTCTTCAAGTTGCTCATCCTCTATCTCATCTAGATAATCAACCTTGGATTCAGAAATTTTTGATTCTCTAAAATCAGCAAATTCACTTTGATCCTGAAACCCGATACTTTTTCGATCAGAAGATTCAAACACTGCTGGAGCAATACTAGGATCCGCAGCAAACGTACGGTTAAAATGACTCTTTTTTGAACGTAATTTACTTGGCCTAGTTTTTGGCCTATTAAACGGAGATTCGACTTCTTCAAACTCATCTTGAGTTGAATTTTGCATACTAACTTCCACTTTTTATACATCCTGTATGACAGCTATACTTCTCGTATTATCAGTTATTTATCTAAAATAACACGGTTAGCAGGCTGTCACAACAGGATATGTGAAAGAAGTTTTTTCCTAGCGAGACGATCTGCCCGAGTAGCCTTGTCCACTACGAGAGCTTCTTCCTCCGCGAGATGATCCAGAGAATCGTCCGCCTCTTCCACCAGTTGGAGCAGGTGTAGAAGATAACTCAATACTGACCCGGCGATTTCCAAACATTTCACCCTTAAGGCCTAAAATCGTATCAGTTAAGTGTGCAGGGGCTTCAATAAATGCAAATTTTTCTTTTGTATCAATTCGACCAATGTCTCTACCAGAAATTCCAGCAACATTTGATACAAACTTAATAAGATCCCCTGGAGTTGCTCCATCCATGGTCCCTAGATTAATAAAAAATCTTTGCATCCCATTTGTCACTCGAACGCCTTGAGGACGATCTTTTCCTTTTGCTGCTACATCTATTTCCTGAGCTTTTTGGTATCTCTTAAGAGTATTTTCAAACATAAATCCATAAAGGCCTTTAATCACATCTTCTTTCTCAAGAGAATCAAATTTCTCTCTGAAAGATTCAAAATGAAGAACCTCTTCATCATGAAAACTTGAAATGTAATCAGTAAAGCGAACCATTGATTTTTCTAAAATTTTCTCTCTAATTTCATTCACTCTTGGAAGTTCTATTCGCTCAATTTTCGCTTTTGTAATTCTCTCAATTTGGCCAACACGGGAAAGTTCTCCTGGCTCAACAATAGAGAGAGATATCCCTTTTGATCCACCTCTTCCTGTTCTTCCAATACGGTGAACGTAAGATTCATTATCTTGCGGAAGTCCAAAATTAATTACGTGAGTAAGATTATTCACATCAATTCCTCTTGCTGCCACATCTGTACAAACAAGAAGAGTGATTTTCTTTTCTTTAAATTTTTTCATCGTCAAATCACGAGAAGCTTGGTCCATGTCTCCATGAAGAGCATCTGTTGGGTATCCTCGCGCATTTAATTCATCAGTAAGCTCTTTAGCGCCAATTTTTGTTTTCGTGAAAATGATTGCATACATATCATCACTGAAATCCATATAACGACAAAGTGCTTCTGTTTGATGTTCACGACGAACAACCACTAATTTTTGATCAACTGAATCTGCCGTAAGAACTTTCTTAGTTACTTTAACAGTGACAGGATTTGAAAACTCTCTGTTAACTAAATCAGCGATTGGTCCTGGCATTGTAGCTGAAAACATCCAAATTCTTTTTTCTGGAACTTCAGAAAGAATCGTTTGAACATCATCAAAAAATCCCATATCAAGCATTTCATCTGCTTCATCTAAAATCACAAATTTTGTCTGTTCAAATTTTAAAACTCCACGCTCAATAAGATCCATCACTCGCCCTGGAGTTCCAGCTACGATTTGAGGTTTTTTTGCTTTAAGATCTTTAATTTGAAGCCCAACAGATGTCCCACCATAGACAGACATCGATCTGACTGGTTCAAACGCTGTTAATTTTTGAATTTCTTCATGGATTTGATTTGCAAGCTCTCTTGTTGGAGCAAGGATCAGTGCCTGAAGAGCAGGATTTTTTAAATCAAGTTTTTCTAAAAGAGGTAAAACAAAAGCAGCTGTTTTTCCTGAACCAGTTTGGGCCTGGCCAATAAAATCAACATCCCCTTGCATAAGAACGGGAATCGCTTGAGATTGAATTTCTGATGGATTTTCAAATCCCATCTTTTCAATGGCTTTGAGTGAAGATGGTTTTAGTCCTAAATCAATAAATGACATGAGTTTTCTCCTTTCGAGAAAAAAAGTTATGCGTTTTCAGAATGTGTGAGAGACGGTCTAATTTAAATGTCTCAAAACTAACCTTGAGAACCACTTAGACCTAATAAGACAGAAGATCCCTGTGGGAGCAAGGCACAAACAACGACTGTGACGCTTCTAGCACGAAGTTTTTAAAATTGAAAGAAAAAAGGCCACTTAATGTGGCCTGAGTAATTATTACTTGATTTGGTAGCTTATCCAGGCCGCCAAGTACATGGCATCGGCTGGTCTGTCGTAGGCATAATTCGTATTCAACATAAAACCTATATAAGGAAAGATATTGAATTGAGGTGTTATATCCTTGCTATAACCAACGAAAACATCTTGAAGCTCCTCTTTTAATAAAGAAACTTTCTTACCATTTTTTATCTCAGTTCTATTATCCGCTAATGTTTCCCACCAAACTTGAATTCTTGCAGTATCATCCATCGCATACTGTACAAATGGGGCAGTATAAATTCTGTAGCGATCAAAATTATATTTGTTTTCAAAAACCCAATGTCTGTAAACGATAAATGCTCCCACTTGCCAAGTCTTATCAAAATCATAAGACAAATTATTTGCGAAATCTGGCTGATAAGTAATATCAGCATCTCTAGAACCAGGACTTGTTGGCAATCTTAAGGCAGCACGAAGCCACCAATTAAATTTTTTATCCTCTGAAGTGAAAATCACTCCTTGAAACCCAGCAAGTGTATCTTCAATAGCAAGCAACCCCCTAGAGCCTTCTGAGTAACCCTTGGTGGAAGCAAGATTTGTTGTCCAGCGTGGGTTAATAATAAATCCTAATTTAGCCCCAAAATTATAATTGAAGGACAATTGATTAAAAAGATTTTGAACGTATGATTTATCTTTGGTTCCATGCACATCCAATGCTCTATGGTCCCACTCTCCAAGGCTCGAGCCGGAATAAGCACCAAAATATCCAATTTTTAATCTTTCATAAAATTTATCAAAAGAACTTTTGTTCTCGATCTCTACTTTTTCATTTTTTTTAATAGTGGGATTTGTTTGAGCAAAAAGAATTTGAGCATTAAAAACAACAACAAGAATGCAAACAAAAACAAAAATACTTTTCATCAGTGGCCCTTCTTTACTTTTCTTTTAAATTTAATAATAACTCTTAGTCTAAGCAATTTTGTCGTATTAGACAAAGTCTATATGAAATCTCATGACTTTAATTTGATGACAAGATAAAATTATCACGGTGCAAAAGTGACACTAAAGGATCGTTTATGATGACAGAAAAACAACAAAAACTAACTTCATTTTTTCAATCGATTGAAAATCTTGACTCCGATCAAATGATGAAACTCGTAGGAGAATACCTCTCTGATGAAGATATCGAGATTATCGTTGAGCATATTGAAAATTTTTATGGAGTCAATGACGACGAAGAGCTAGGAATGCTTGCTCAATTAGTCGTCACTGGTTACATAGCTGCCAAATCCGAGGGTCTATCAGCTCAAACGTCTAGGCAGTAATTAAGCAATTTCTTTTTGTATTTGGATCCAAAATTTTCTAATTGCTGACAATTCTTGAAAATAATACCAAAGAGATTCTAACGAGGCGTGATCCTTATTACCTTTAGCTAATAATTTAAATAAATGTTTTAAGGATTCTCCAATTAAACCAAATTCAAAAAAATCAATAAGCTCTTTCAAGATAAAGTCATCATTCCCGAAGAAGGAAAACTTCGTAAAGTCAGAATGAAATTCAATCTCAAGTTCAAGATGCTCTATCAGATTAAAAAAATATTCGAACTGCTTTATCGCAACTTTCTGATCTCCTAAAGGTCCCATTTTTAAACAATCATGATCTTCATTGTGTGAGAGATTGAATGAAATTTGAAAACCACCCTCTCTTTTCGTATACCACCAGCTAAAACCTGGATCCGAAATGTTGCAAAGGGATTCTTCATTTATTGGAAATCTTCTATTGTTCACTTGATGATGGATAACTTCTGCCAGACAAAAATCTTCCACCACAAAAAACTTTAATTTTTCAAAAATTTTTGACTCTCCATTTTCAATGAGCCTTAAAGATGGATAATCCTCAGGTTTTTCATTTATCAGAGACATATCAAATCTCAAGTTTTTACTGGGAAGCGTACGCAAAACAAAAAGTCCGTTGGTTAGTTGCACATGATAAATAAGACCTGGAGTTGATGGTAAATTGAACTCCCAATCTTCTCTCATGCCCACTATTGGAGTTAAATCTTCAACATTTGAGTCGGGAAATCTTTGTTGAAAATGACGATAAGTTTGGTCTACTAAAAGCGCGATCTCATCCATGAGTACCTCACAATAAGTATATTAAAATGTTTATAATAAAAATCACAATCATTGGTGCTGGATCTAATGGCATGTTTTGTGGAAGTGCCTCACGAATAGGCTTTTGAGAAAAATCGGCCAATTTTCTTATGACTTGGGCCCACTTTTGTTGCCTCACTTCTGGAATGTAACTCAAGATGACATCTGCAATGATGACTAAAACATAGAGTCTTAAAATTTCAGTAAGGAGATAGGCCATAGTTTTATTTTGGGCCTATCTCAACAGAAAGAAAAGAAAAATTAAAATTTTAAAATAGCAGAACTGGCCGCGATGACAAAAAGTAACAAAGAAACAATGTATGCGTACTTTCCAAACGAAGGAAATCTTTTAACAACGACTGCACCACCTACTCCAATAAGAAGCCAAATAATCATCTTGATCCAAACCCACAGTGGCCAAGGCTCTCCATGCTGAACACCTAATCTGGCAAGAAGACCCATTCCTGCAACTAATGTAAAAAGAGTTCCAACTCCAGTTAAGATTTTAATTAATTTTGGTTGAGAACCAAAAAATCCAACTGACAGTCCTGTGAACATAACAAAAAGTGAAACCAAGTGAAGAATTTTATAATTTTCATAACTAATCATTTAAAGCTCCTTTAATACTGAAACTAATAAATTCCAAAATTTTTCTACCGTCGGAACAAGTAACCTTTCTTGTGGTGAGTGAGCTCCCATAATGGTAGGACCAAATGAAACGACATCAATCGGCCCAATCTTATCTCTTAAAATTCCACACTCAAGTCCAGCATGAATCGCAGTGACTTTGGGAACTTGACCATACATTTGTTCAAACTTCTGAGAAACCAGATCCAGTAATTTATTCTCTCTTACCGGTTTCCAGCTTGGATATTCTCCATTTTTACTTAATTCCATTCTAAAAGCAGAGGCCAAAGCTTGAATCTTATTTTCTAAGGAGACGCACTCTCCCCTATCAAAAAACCTCAAGGATGTTTGAAGATAAAATTCACCACGAACCATTAGACAAATAGCTAAATTATTACTTAAAGAAACAAGTTCTTTGTTGCTTGCAAGATCATAGGCATGAGCGCCATGTGGAAAAGCTTGAAGAAAATTCAAAAACTCCAGAGCTGACTGATGGCCCATAACGTTTGATTCGTAATCATTAAGAAGTTCAAAGTCGATAACTATTTGTTGATCAGATTTTGGTAAAAAATTCAACCATCTGTCTTTCACTTTATTAAAATTATCTTTTACGTTCTCCAACTGATTTGTTTTAACAATCACAAAAGCATCTCGAGGAATAATATTGTGAGCTCTTCCCCCTCTAAATTCTGCAATTTCATAATTTTCGAGTGAAATCTCAATTAAACTTTCAGATAAAAATTTAATCGCATTTCCTCTTTGTTCATGAATATCAACTCCAGAATGGCCTCCAACAAAACCACCCACTTTAATTTTATAAAAGCTCCCAGGTTTAGTTGATGAACAAAGTGGATAGGATTTTTTCATGTCATAATCAATTCCACCGGCGCATCCAATATAGAGACTTCCCCATTCTTCAGTGTCTAAATTAAGCATTCGAGTTCCACTTAGTTTTTTCCCGTCAACTCCCCAGGCTCCTTTGAGTCCTGTCTCTTCATCAACAGTAAAAAGAAGCTCTAAAGGTGGATGCTCCACTGACTCATCTTCCATAAGAGCTAGTGCCGCTGCACATCCGATCCCATTATCTGCTCCCAGTGTAGTTCTATCGGCCTTTATCCAATCTCCTTCTCTAAATGTAAGAATTGGATCGGTAGAGAAATTGATGACTTTGTCTGGAGTTGAATCAGTCACCATATCCATGTGATTTTGAATGATAACAGGTGAAGAATTTTTCTTATTAAAAGTACCTGGAACATAAACAATTACGTTCCCAACTTCATCGACAAAAGTTTCTAATTTAAGCTTGTTGGCCCGATCTAAAATAAATTGTCTAAATTTTTCTTCTTTTCTACTAGGTCGCGGAAGCTGAGTGATATGATGAAAAAAATGCCAAACTTTTTCTGGTGTATTGGGAAAATGTGAAGGAATTTGCATAGTTATAGCCCTTTCTTTTTTTTCGCCACTTTACCCTTACTAATTAATCTTGTCAGCCCTACTCACTGTAGTTGACAATCTGCCCCAGAGATTTCTATAAGAAAATAACCAATCCATTTACGGAGGTTTTTTTCATGAAAACTAAATTTCTCTTAGTTGCTTTATTTATGATTTTTTCAACAAGCTCATTTGCTCAATTTTTTCCGGCCAGAGCAAATGTCATTGTTTTACCCAACATGGTTTCTGTAGAAGTTTATAATCCACATTACGAGACAATTATTTGTAATGGTCAAGTTTTTGGCCAAACATTTAATGGATTACTGTTAAACACTTTTTTTCATGAACAATTCATGCCCGCAGGGACAATGAGATTCGCCTATGTTCATACTTTGCCTGGCAATCCATTCGTTAATGGATGGAGCAATATTCACTGTAGATTCACAAGATTTTAATAAAAAAGGCCTTTTAATTAAGGCCTTTATCTAAAACAACATCTTCTGAAGTACCTCTGTAGAAATAAACGAAATGATAACCTAACTCTTCCAAATCATTAGCTGCATTTACTGGAGCATCATCGCCTTTTTGAAGGCTATAAAGAACGATGTTTTGATTTTTATTTGGAAATTTTGACTGAAAATCAGTTTTAAATTGAGAAGTATAGTTGATGTGCTCAACGTTCTCATACTTAACAGGAGTTCTGTCAGAAGGTAGCAAATCAACAAAAATAAAATTTAGCCTATCTTCTAATCTTTGCTTAAAAGACTCTCGAGATATTTCATATTTCATGGCGAACCTACTTTTTTATAAGACAAATTTGACAGTTTTTATGTGTTTAAAGATACTTCGAACTAATTAAAATGTTGAGTTAAAAGTAGAGAAATAGATAAATTTTATGGAACCAAAAATAAATTTTTTAAAAGTTGAGTCGACCCTAAATTGGGACGAATATTTCATGTTACAAGCGATGACGGCATCTTTTAAAAGTAAAGATCCAAATACAAAAGTTGGGTGCGTTTTCGTTGACGAAAACAACCATCAACTCTCCATGGGATACAATGGTCAAATTGCAGGCATCAATGAACAACTAACCCCTTGGGGCAACAATCGTGAAGTGCCATTAGACCAACAAAAATATGCCTATGTGGTTCACTCAGAGGCAAATGCGATTCTTCACGCTAAAACGAATCTAGAAAATTCAAGATGTTACGTAACTCTTTTCCCGTGTCACGAATGTGCAAAAATGATTGCAACCCTCAAAGTAAAAGAAGTGATCTACTTATCTGATAAGTACAAGGACACTGTAGAAAACCAAATTGCAAAAAAAATTTTTGAAATGAGCTCCGTTAAATACCGTGAACTAAAAATTCCAACGGAAACAATTTCAAAAATTTCTGATTATTTTAAAGAACTAATTGGTAAAGAAGAAAAGTAGTAAAGATCTTTTAATTTTGTTCTTTTTAACTCGCCTAAATTAAATCTCCGACCTAGCTCTTCCAAAGCATGCCAAGAAAAAAACTGAATATGGGTCGGATCATTTTTATAATACCAAGTTAAAAAGTTTTGGGTTTCAAATTCAAATAAATTAGTTTTTATAAACAATTTACCATCGCCACTTAGTATCGATCTGATATTTTTCATGGTTAAGAGAGGGTCCCGTAAATGTTCAATAACCTCAGATAGAATAATAAAGTCGTATTTTTTTAACCAAATTTCTTCATTCGGATGAAAAAAAATATCATAAGAATCGATGGTAAGTTCTCTCTGAGAAAGAAGATCAGACATTATTTTTGATTTTCCAGATCCAAAATCTAATCCATTTTTACCCTTCTCAATCAAGGGATAAATGTGATGACAAATCTCATCTAAGTAATTCGCGTATGACAGGTTCTGTTCATCATTATCGTGCAACTCATAACGAGACCTCTCGTCAGCTTCTGAAATAAGCTCAGACCTCGGAACAAATATGAGTTGGCAAGGTTCACAAAGAAAATAGTTTCTTTTCTTATCTTTTGTATAAAAAATGGCATTAGATGAACAGATTAGACAATTCACAAATTTATTTTTCTAAATTTTCGGCCTTAATCCATGCCGTAACCGACAACTTTAAGGCCTGATCAACTTTCATATCGACTTTTATAAGCTTGTCTCGCTCAATCAAAATTGTCACCCCTCCCAACATATAACTAAGGGGTATATAAACTGCGACTAATTCTTTGCTCGCAATTTCATCAAGATCCTCTCTGGTAACAAAACCTAAGGCCTGAACACCTAGACCAGGCAAAGGAACCAAAACAACTCGCTGGGGTCTATCTTTGGCCTTATCTCCACCTGGAATGAGACCCATAAGATCTTTTAAAGGATTATAGATTATTTTAATAAGGGGAACTCTTTCTAAGATTTTTGTAAACCAATTGATTAATTTTCCAGTGATAAAATTATCGACAAGCAGCCCAACCAACAAAATCAGCAGAGCAGTTATTAAAATACCAAGGCCAGGAATGTAGAATTCTTTTCCTAAGAGAATGAGTAAAATTGACTTAAACAAAGACTCTATCTTAGTAACGGCCCAAAACATTAAATAAAATGTAAGGGTCACGGGTAGAATAAAAATGAGACCTTTAAAAAATATTTGATTAACTTTTTTCACTTAAATTTCCCGGATATTTTTAATTAGAAGTTACAGGATCAAAGAGGAAAGAATCAATAGATAAAGACAAATGGGCAAAAAAAAAGCCCTCTTACGAGGGCTTTTTTTTAAAGAAGAATTACTTCTTCTTAGCAACTTTTTTTGTAGCTTTTTTAGGAGCTGCTTTCTTTGTTGCTTTTTTTGTTGCTTTCTTTGCAACTTTTTTTGTTGCTTTCTTAGCTGCTTTCTTAGCCATAATTTCCTCCCAGGAAATAGTTGGTTAACAGTTGACCTTTATAATTTTAAGCTTAATCACATTTTTCATTTAACGCAAATAAAAAATACATTTTTTAATCAAGTCTGCATTTTTTTTTACATGATTTTGTTTTTTAGACATCCTCATGCACTTTTTTTAGCAAAAATCTTTATGTGCATGAGGATCGGATAATTAAGAAAATAAATTTAGAAAAAAGTGAAATCTAATTCATCATTTTTTACATCAACTACAACTCTTCCACCATTTTCAAGTTTACCAAATAGAATCTCATGGGCCAGTGGCTTCTTAATTTTTTCATCAATCAGTCTAGAGATTGGTCTAGCACCAAGTTTTTCATCGTAACCATGAGATACTAACCATTCTCTTCCTTTGGCCGTTACCTCAAGCTCTACTTTCTTATCCTCTAACTGGGATTCTAGCTCAACCAAAAATTTTGAAACAACTAATTGAACATTATTAGTACTCAATTTATTAAAATGGATAATGGCATCCAATCTATTTCTAAACTCAGGCGAAAAATAATTCTTTATGGCCTGATCTCTTTTTGAGGAAATTATTTCCCCACCAGTTTGTTTAGCCTGTCCAAGTCCAATTGAGCCAGCTTCCATTTCTTTAGCACCAGCATTTGAAGTCATAATAAGAACTACATTTCTACAATCCGAACTTCGGCCATTACTATCCGTCAATGTCCCATGATCCATAACTTGAAGAAGAATGTTAAAAACGTCCGGATGGGCCTTTTCAATCTCATCAAGCAAGAGTACCGAGTATGGGTTTTTATGAACAGCATCTGTTAGAATTCCTCCCTGCTCAAATCCCACGTATCCTGGAGGAGCTCCAATTAATTTACTTACAGTATGCTTTTCCATGAATTCAGACATATCAATTCGGATAAAATTAATTCCCATAATTTGAGATAACTGCTTAGCAAGCTCTGTTTTACCGACTCCTGTTGGGCCAGTAAAAAGGAAACTTGCAATTGGTTTATTCGAATGAGATAGGCCTGATCTAGAAAGAATTATGGCGTTTGAAACTTTCTCAATAGCCTGATCTTGTCCAAAAATCATTAACTTCAAGTCTCTTTCTAGATAACGGAGCTTTTCTTTCTCGTTAATTGAAATAGATTTTTGTGGAATTCTTGCAACCTTAGCAATGATATGCTCAACATCGGTAATCTGAACATCAACACAGAGATCAGAAGCATTGGATTTTAAGCGAAGGTAAGCACCAAGTTCATCTAGAACATCAATGGCCTTATCAGGAAGTTTTCTATCTGTAATATGTTTAGCTGACAAATCAACTATCGCTTTTACGACTTCATCTGAATATTTAACTTTATGAAAATCTTCAAATTTTGATCTGATTCCCTTGATGATTTCAATCGAATCTTCTCGACTTGGTTCAAGAATATCCACTTTTTGAAATCTTCGACTTAGTGCCTGATCTTTTTCAAAATATTTGCGATATTCATCAAACGTAGTCGACCCCATACATCTAATAAGACCCTTCGATAAAGAAGGCTTTAAAAGATTAGAAGCATCAAGACTTCCCCCTGAAGTCGCTCCTGCACCAATAATCGTATGTATTTCATCAATAAATAAAATAGCGCCATGATCTTCATTCTTTTTTTCGAGGGCCTGAAGAACGATTTTTAATCTCTCTTCAAAATCTCCTCGAAACTTAGTTCCGGCAAGCAAGGAAGCCATGTCTAAACTATAAACAGTCATTTCGCTAAGAACTGAAGGGACCTTTTCTTCGACAATCGCTTTGGCCAATCCCTCAGCAATTGCTGTTTTACCAACTCCTGCATCTCCTACAAGAATTGGATTATTTTTCCTTCTTCGACATAGAATTTGAATGATTCTTTGAATCTCATCATCTCGGCCAATAATTGGATCTATTTTTCCTTCTTTGGCCAGCTTATTTAAGTTGGTTGTAAATTCAGAGAGCGCTTTTTCAAATTTTTCATCTTTCTTAAAAGTTTCTGTCTCTGGATTTTCCCCTGATGAATTTTCTTGAAAATTATTAACGGGTCGATCAACTGAGTGGGAAATTTTTTCCACAATGTTGATTCTTGTAACGCCTTGTCTCTCTAAGAAATAAGTTGCATGTGACTCCTTTTCAGAAAACATAGCAACTAAAAGATTTATCGCTTGAATAGATTTTTTTCCTGAACTTTGAATATGAATGGCCGCTCTCTGGATTACTCTTTGGAGGCTGAGAGATATTTCAGGCTGATAAAGAATTCCATTTTCTTTGGCTATTTCACGGAGTTGATCATTTCCAAATTGCTTTTTATTCAGATCAGAGATCTCTTCATCAGACAGAAGAGAAAAATTTGAATCCTCATTAATAAAGCCAACCAAATCTTTTTTTAAGTCTCCAAGGTTAGCTCCACATTCTAAGAGAATGTTGTTTACGGTTTCATCATCGAGCATAGAGAGTAATACATTCTCAAGAGTTAAAAACTCATGATGCTTTTCATTTGCTCTTCTTATGGCCTTGTTTAAAATTTGTTCTAATTTCTGACTTATCATATTAAGTACCTCTCAGATCATTATACATCAAGATGTGACCGAATAAAGAAAGTGCAAGGGATAAAGAATATAAGATTTTGAATTTACGACTCGCAAGGTTCAGTACTGCATTTTAAAGGATGGCCATTCTCCCTAGCATATTTAACAACCTTGGCAACTTTCGATTCCGCGACCTCAAAAGTAAATATACCGCATATGCCAAAGCCCTTTGTATGGACTTCAAGCATTATGGCCTGTGCTTCAGGGAAAGACTTATTAAAAAACCTTTGAAGGACAAGAATAACAAACTCCATAGTCGTATAGTCATCATTATGCATGACAACCTTATGCATCTTTGGAGGCTGAAGATTTAATCTTTTTTCAGTTATTGTACCAGTACCAGACTGGTCATTATTATCGTTTTCTGAAGACATAACTTTTTAATTCTGTTAATGATACGAGAATGCACTAAATCAAATTGAAAAGCAAGACTATGAATCCTCAAGCGATGGCCTTAAAGAATAAAATTGTTAAAAATTTAAAAAGACTGAAATCATATATTTCCAAAAATAATATTAAAGCTTATCGGATTTATGCAAAAGACATTCCAGAATATCCTTATTTAATTGATATTTACCTAAATAATGCTGTTATTTATGAGCAGGGTAAAAATTTAAATGATGAAGAAAGTCATAAACGTCAAACTCATCAACTTGAAATTTCTGAAATTCTTAAGGAAATCTTAAACATCGAAACCAATCAACAATTTTTCAAAACAAGAGAAAAGAAAAAAGGATCCGCTCAATATAATCCGCTACAAACAAAGGATTCTTCATTTCTAACGATTGAAGAAGGAAATTTAAAATTCCTAGTCAATTTGGAAAAATATCTTGATACCGGATTATTTCTTGATCACCGCCCTTTAAGAGAATACCTATCTAAAAATTGCACTAACCAAGATGTTTTAAATTTATTTTGTTACACAGGTTCTCTTAGTGTTGCTGCTGCAAGTTCACAAGCAAGAGTCACTTCTGTCGATCTATCTTCAACTTATTTAGAATGGGCCGAAAACAATTTCAAAATTAATAATTTTAATCTTTCAAATCATCAATTCATTAAGGCCGATATTTTAAAATTTCTAGATGGGCCACAAGTTCTCAAAACACGTTTTGATAAAATAATTCTTGATCCTCCATCTTTTTCTAACTCTAAAAGCATGCAAGACATTCTTGATATCGAAAGAGACCATGAATTTTTAATTCAAAAATCAATGAATCTTTTAAAAACTGATGGTGAATTATATTTTTCAACTAACAAAAGAAAATTCAAAATTTCTGATCATCTAAAAGAATTATTCTTTATAAAAGAAATTTCACACTGGACCATTCCTTTAGACTTTCATCACAGCAATATTCACCAATCCTATCTGATTAAACATAAGTAAAACTTATTCAATCCATTAGCAAATCTAAATAAACACGAAAGACAAAGCCATCAAATTCAATTAGTTACAAGCACTGCCGACTTTTCTCATATTTTCTTGACCTATCATTTAAACTATTGGTATGACTCCCCCCAAACTCTTCGTGAGTATTAAAAAGTACCATTTTTTAGGGGGATAAAAATGAAACTAAAACTCGCTTTGGCCGCATTAACACTTTCGACATCTGTTATGTCATCAAATCAGCTTCCTAAAGCTTACCAAATTAAAAGTGTAGAAATAATTGAAACAACTAATTTCTCTCTAGCAAAATCAACAACCCCATCAAATGTCATCAATGATGCTCTCGCTGAGGCTAGAAAAAATGAAGTTAAGCCAGAGAATAATCCTCCTCAAAATACACCACCACAAAATCCGAACCAAAATCCAAACCAAAATCCAAACCAAAATCCAAGAAAAGAAGATCCAAAACCTGGTTTCGATGTTAACCAAGTTGGAAGAATTATAACTGTTGCAAAAGATTTCGTTGCTCTTGGAGAAGCAGTATATGATCTCGTAAAAAAAGGTAAGCCAACAAATACAACATCTTATGCTGCAATAAGCGTTGTTCCTAAAGATCCAATGACAAAAGAAGCTGTTTCACCTTTTGATCTTGAAGGATTTTCTCTTCCAGAAGAAAGAAGCTTCAGTGCACTTGTTAAAAATGGAAATGATGATGTTGTCGTAAGATTTGATTACCAATTAGTGTATTCTTATGGCGGATCTTATGATGGTAAAGGTAAATACCTTACAAGTGTTATGATTGTTCCAAAAGCAGTTAAAACGACATTCGGTTGGGATTTCAATGCAACAATGAAATTAGACGCCATTATGAACCATGGTTCTAAAGAAAATCCAATTGCGGGAGCTCTTGTTACAATGAAATATCAAATGAATTCATGGACTTCATCATTTGAAAGAAATGATACAATTCATATTACAGGAAATGGCCAAGTAAAAAGCTTCGGAATTCGTTAATCATATTATTAAGCCCCACTTCGGTGGGGCTTTTTTTTATTCAATTATTCATCTATCAAAGTTTTCAATTTTCTTAATCATCGACAATTCCTAATCCACACATTCACATATCAGCTACATAAATCGAATTAAACCTAATATGGATAGATCCCTTAATTGATGAACATTAAAGTTGTAGTATTTATTCGCTTACTCTTAAACTAAATCAAATGGGTAAATAAAAAAAAAGGCCCAGATTTCTCTGGGCCTTAAGCTTATAATTTCTTTTTTAAGAAACAATTAAACTTTGAAACCTTTTAACTTATCAGCAAGAGTAGAAGGTTTAACTTCTTCATGCTTATAGTTAGATTTGTACTCGCCACTTGCTACAGCTTTCATAGAAAGAGCAATCTTCTTAGCTTGCTTATCTATTGAAATAACAATCGCCTTAACTTTGTCACCTTTAGTAACTTTGTCAGATGGCTTCTCTACTCTCTCTTCAGAGATTTCAGAAATGTGAACAAGTCCTTCAATACCAGTTTCGAGCTCAACAAAAACTCCAAACTCAGTAATTCTTACTGCTTCACCTTCTACTGCAGAACCTACTGGCATACGCTCTTCAATTCTCTTCCAAGGATCTTCTTCAAGTTGCTTAAGACCTAGGCAGAACTTTTGATTTTCTTTATCAACAGTTACAACAGCGGCCTTAACTTTTTGACCAACTTTAAATTCTTCAGCTGGATTTACGTTCTTTTTTGTCCAAGAAAGGTCAGAAACGTGAATAAGAGCATCCACTTCTTCACCTAGGTCAACAAATAGACCGAAATCAACAATTGCTTTAACAGTTCCTTCAACAACTTTTCCTGGCTGATATTTATAAGCTAAATCATCCCATGGATTTGGCATAAGCTGCTTAAGTCCAAGAGAGATTCTCTTGTTTTCAACATCAACTTCAAGAACAACAGCTTCAATCTTATCACCAGTGTTATAAGTTTTTTGGCCAGTTTTCTTGTTTGTCCAGCTCATTTCTGAAACGTGGATTAAGCCTTCGATACCATCAGCTAGTTCTACGAAAATACCGTAATCTTTAACAGATACGATTTCTCCAACAACCTTTGTACCTGGCATATATTTATCTTTAGCAGACTCCCAAGGATTTGGTTGAACTTGCTTAAGACCTAGAGAAACGCGCTCTTTAGAAGCATCGTATTTAAGGATCTTAACATCAATTTCATCACCAACTGCAAGAAGATTAGAAGGATGTTTCACACGGCCCCAAGACATATCAGTGATATGAAGAAGACCATCAACTCCACCAAGATCAATGAAAGCACCGTAATCAGTAATGTTTTTCACAATACCTTTAACGATCATACCTTCTTGAATTTGAGTAAGAGTTTCATCTCTCATTTTTCCGCGCTCTTCAGCAAGAATAGCTCTTCTAGAAAGAACAATGTTTCCACGCTTCTTGTTGAACTTGATAACTTTGAACTCCATTGTTTTACCAATGAATTTATCAAGATTCTTAACAGGACGGATGTCAATTTGTGAACCAGGTAAGAAAGCCTTAACACCGATATCAACAGAAAGACCGCCTTTAACCTTAGCGATAACAGTCCCTTCAAGAGGCTCGCCTTTTTCACAAGCTTCAGAGATTTTATCCCAAGCTTTAAGAATTTCGGCTTTGTCTTTAGAGAGAACGAGGTTACCCATCGTAGACTCTAGTTTTTCAAGATAAACTTGGATTTCATCTCCAACTTTAACTTTCATTGTACCGTCGTAATTACGGAATTCGCGAGCAAGGACAAGTCCTTCTTGCTTATAACCGATATCAACAGTAACAAATTCGTCGTTCATAGCAACAACTCGACCAGCAAATACTTCGCCTTCAGCGAAATTTTTTGCTCCGGCAGAATTGATAAGATCTCCGAATTCGGTTTTTGCTTGTGTTTCTTTGATTTCTCCTAATTCGAAATCAAACCCTTTGACCCAAGCTGGAACGTCAAAAGTAGTTTTTTTAGAGGCAGTAACAGTTTTTGTGGTGGCCATAATATAGCCCCCCTTTTTAGACATTAATTCTCCTACTGGAGAGATAAATTTTATAATTTATATTTAGGCTTGTGTCATCAAGGATTTATAAATATTTCTTCTTTTTTTGAGTATATCTTAACCTTTGATAACTAAGTCTTTCATAGCTTTGATAAAGTAAGTCAAAATAGTTGTCTGCATGATGAAATTGAAATGAATGAGGATCGACTTGAGAAAAATTTTCTTCGTAACGATTCAAGTCTTCCAGTATTTTCAACAACTTAATTCTTAACTCCCGCATATCACTGGGATGATAAGATTCACCAAATTTCCCATTGTTTAACAAATTATGTCTTGAGATGGTTCTAGGTAACAAAAGCGGTGTCTTACTTAGAAAAGCAAATACGTCTTCATCTACAAAAATCTCTGAATTTGAAATTCCAATATAGATCAAACTGTCAAAAAAGATATCTGTATTTAATCTTCTTGTTTCAAAACCAATATGCATTTCAAGATGTCTTTCAAGAACTAATCTTTTCAGTGAATCATATAGTGGATGGGAGACCCAAGGTATCTCAGATAAAAAGGAGAAAATGATATCAAATTTTTTTGACTTCACATGGGCAAACTGAGCAGATGCACTTATTGCATCTATAACAAGACTAAATTCAGAAATATCTCGAGCACTTTGGGGTACTATAATAACTGCTTTTTTCTTAGAAGGATCTTGATGATTCTTTCTATTTAACAAAAAATCAACTCCTCCACCTGTGACAATGACTTTGCGAGAACTTATCGAAAAAGACTCCAGAGCAAGATGCCTTAATTCTTCTGAATAGGTTAAAATTAAATCCGTTCGAGAAATAAAAAACTGATCAATCCATTTTCTTTTTTTAGAGGAAATAAATTCATTAAAAGAAAAAATGAGAGGGATGTGAGGTAATTTTCTTAGAACAAATCCGATCGGTATCAAAGTGAGATATGTATAAGAATGAACGAGATCAAAGTTTCTTTTTAAAAAAATTTGTTGTAATTGAAAATAAAAATTAAAAAAACTTTTCCAGTTTGATAGATCTCCCCCAAAATAGAGCCTAGGGATATCCTCTTTTTTAGCCTCTTCGTCTAAGATCGAATTTTTTAAACATAAGATAAACGATGTGCCTCCCAAATTCCTAAAATAAACTGCATCTGAGAGACATCTTCTTGCATTCGTTTCCCACACCTCAGATATGCAGATATACAAAATGGTAAAATCAGATAGTCGAAGTTTTTCGCGCATTATCCTTCCACTATATCAGCAGTAATTGAACCTATTTTTATTTTTGCCTTAATTTTTAAAAGTGTTCTTTGGTCATCATCTGCAAACCATAAAAGTATATCGCCATCTTTAAGATGGTCACCTTGAAATTTGGTGACTGCATGGACTCTAATGGCCCTAATTTTTCCCTTATTAGTCTCTATCGTTTCTCTCGTTTCAACATTAGCTTTTAGAATTTTAACTTTAGCTTTATTGATTAAAGGAATTTCAAAATAATCACCATTTCGCAAAGGCAAACCTTGAAGAAAGAATAAAACAGAAAATGGATCAATACTATAAAAAGGAATGAATGATTCTTTATTTTTATTTTTCACTGACCCGTTTGATTTTTTTTGTTTATAAAACCAAAATGACTTTAATTTTTCCCTGTCATTAAGCTGGAGATCGTCAATATCCATCTTGCTCTCTCTCTGCACAAGACTATATCTCGCCGAAAGGAACTGATCAGTAGTCACATAAGTATCTACCGAATCGTTCAGCTCATAAATCTTGCTATAAAAAGGAGCTGACTTGAATCTAGCATGGAAATGCCAAACTTCTTTATTATTAATCATTCTTTTACCCAAATTGGTAAACATAATCTTTCCAACAGTCATTCCCAAATAATGAATGTCTAAAAAGGTTTTTTGATTTAATTGGAATCGAGGTTTAAATTCATCCCAAGTTTTTTTTGCCTTCGCATTTATTTCCTTTAGATCCTCAGGATAATCTTTTGGATAGAGAGGACCAGATGCTACGGTCGGCGATGCTTTGGATTTTTCCTCAATTCCCTTTTGAACTTTTTCTTTAGTTCGAGAAGGCTTCTGAATTTTATTTTTAGTAACTTGAATTTTTGTTATTGGTTTTTCTATCTTCTTTTCTGGCAATTTTTCAGATAACTGAATCTCAAACTTCTCTCTTAATTCATCAGACACTTCAACTCTTACTTCCTGGGCCTTAGATTTTTCAAGTTCCTTTTTAAAATCTTTTTGCTTCCAACTGGCACAAGAACAAAGTACCAAAGATACTAAAAAAATTGGTTTCACGAAAAATCCTTTCTCGATTGAGCTTTATCTAATTTTATCAGTGCTTGGAATCGAGGTGAAGAATTTTGCTTAAAGAGTCTAAAAGTTCCCTTTCCCCAGTAATAAACTCAACTTTAACCTTGGTATAAAATATTCTGCTATCAAGGGAAACTCTTTTCATTTTCACCATGTCCTTCTCTGAACAAATGACCACGGAAGATTGCTGAGAAGCCTTGATTAAAATTTCATTTACGTCCTCTGAGGTAAAAAAATAATGATCAGGAAAACTAATTTTATCGGTAATTTCAGCACCTAGATTTTGAAGATAAGCATAGAAAGAATTTGGTGAAGCAATTGCAGTTACGGCAATAACCCTCATCCCTTTTAGAGAACTGATTGGATAAACAAAATGATCATACACATCATAAATTCCAAGCGCTTGGTACTTTGTCATTCCAAAAACGACTTTGTTATTAACATAGGGAGATAGTTTTTTGGTCAATAATTTAATCTGATCTTTAGTAACCATATCAGATCTAGAGATAATTATCGCATCAGCATCTTTTAAGGCCGTAAGCCCCTCTCTCAGATATCCCAATGGTGCTGGTTCATATAAGTCGATAGGCATTGTTGCATCAAATAAAACAACATTAAAAGATCGATAAATTTGTAGGTGCTGAAACCCATCGTCTAACAAAACGACATCCGGTTTTACTTCTGCAAAATATCTTTTAAGATTTTTTGCTCTATTTTTACCAACGATAACAGCGCCTTTAGTCATTTTATTCGATATCATTAGTGGCTCATCACCATAATCAAATGGATTGAGTCTAAATTTTTGACCTGATTTCAACAACCCAGATGAGTGTTCAAGAACTCCTTTGTAACCCCTAGTTAGAACAGCGGGAGTTAATCCATTTTCTATTAACCATTCTGCTAACCAAATAATTGTTGGTGTCTTTCCTGTTCCACCAAATGAGACATTTCCAACAGAAATAACAGGCACCTTAAAAACTTTTTTTTCAAAGACTCCATATTCGTAAAATGATCTTCTAATCCTATAGGTCCATTCCCAAATAAAACTAAATGGTGACAACGCAATTTTCTTGAGTGATTTTTTTATTTTTGAATTTGTGTTAAGAGAAGTCTCATTCATTTATAACTCGCGCCATGTATTCAGGTATAGAGATTGTATCACCTTTTAGTAAATATTTTATCTTTGATAAATTATTTATCATCCTATTGTAGTGATCTTGGTTTTCCATCCATATATTAAGTGTTCGCAAAATTTTATTAGAGGAAACCTCGTCCTGAATCAATTCAGGGAAAACATTTTGTGAACTCACAATGTTAGTCAATGAGATTGGTCCTTGATAATTAATAAAATTTTTAAAAATAAATTCATTTAAAAGTGAGGCCTTATAACAAACTATTGTTGGAATTTCATAAATACCTGTGGCCAGAGTAACTGTTCCACTTGCTGCAAATGAAAAATGGCAAGTTTTCATCGCTAGGGAAAGTTGATCTGAATCGTAAAGAACATCAATCTCCGAAAGAAATGGGTCATAATATTTTTGATTTAAATGCTGAACTTTAACTAAATGAACCTCTACCGTAAATTTCTTCTTTAATTCGGTAATGGTCTGAATAAAAATGGGCAACAATTCTTTAACTTCAAAGGACCTGCTTCCAGGCAAAAGTAGAATTTTTAATTTCTTTTCCCAGGCTCCAAATTTTTTTTCTTTTATATTTTGTAAATCATCCTTAAATCTCTCAATTAATGGGTGAGGCACCGATATGACCTGCCCTACACCTCTATGGTTAAACCATTCTTTTTCGAAGGGAAGTATTGTAAAGAGCGTGTGTACATATTCTGCTATTTTTCTTGCCCGCCCTGGTTTCCAGGCCCATGCCTGAGGAGCAACATAGTAAAGTACTTTCACTCCATTTTTAGATAATTTTCCTGCAAGCCTTAAATTAAAATCTTGAAAATCAATGAGGATCGCCACTTTCGTATTTCTTAATTTAATCTCTGACTCAATTCTTTTCATCGCTTGGTAATAGAATGGAATCTTTCCGACAACCTCAGAAAAACCCATGCTAGAAAATTCTTTAAAGTGGTAAATCAGATCGCAATCTAAATTTTTTAACTCATCTCCACCGACACCCCAAAAAGATGTAGAAGGACATAGTTTTTTTAAATCAGGAAAAAAAGTCATTGCATGTTCTTCGCCTGACTTCTCCCCAGCTAATATTAAGCAACTAGAAATCGAATTTAACATCTAACTCTTTTTTTTCTTCTATAGACTTTAGACTTAAATCAACCAAGTAAACAGCTTTCATTCCATCTAAGATATTTACCACAACAGGGGATTTCTCTCTAATAGATCGATAAAAAGCACTATGTTCTAAAAACAAATGATCTCTTTTTTGATAATTTTGCTCTTTAACAAATGTTCCATCATTAAAAGTAGTCGATGGAGCAAAAGAAATTTTGTTCTGAAAAAGATCCACGTGAATCAAACCATTTTGAGAAACAATTTCCAGATCTCTTATTTCTTTTACATGATTTCGGCTCACGACGATATCAGCAACACAATCATTTTCAAGTTTGAGTCTTATGGATGCATGATCGTAGTTATTAGTTCTCATCTTAATGCCAGAGGCAACAAGCTTGAGTGGCTTCTTATTGAAAAGTTTTAACACTAGATCTAAATCATGAATCCCAAGGTCTTGTATTACATCAACATCGGTTGCTCTTCCTTTGAAAGAGGCGACTCGATTTATTCTTATATAATAGGGAGGGGTTAATTCATTTAAATTCGAAGCAATAGTCTCCCAAGCCTCATGAAATCTCTCGCTGTGACCAACCTGAAAAATAACATCTTTATTTTTTGAGAGGTTAAAAAGAAATTTTGCTTGCTCTACAGTTGAACAAACTGGCTTCTCGCAGAAAACATGTTTATTATTTTCCAATAAAAGTTTTGCAAGTTCATAGTGAGTTGATGTTGGAGTGACTATAAAAGCAGCATCAATCTCATTCAAAATCGATTCTACACTTGAAACAATTTTAACATTCGGATGATTTTTTCGAGCAACTTCCTGAGAAGAAGCAAAGCTTTCAACAATAGCTACGAATTCCACCATTTCATTATGAGCTTCTACTTTCTGGCAATGCCATTTTCCTAAATGGCCATATCCAATAACGGCAACTTTGATTTTATTCATTGTTAACCGGCCATGAAAGGAGCAATACCAATTTCACTTTTTTTAATAAAACTAGCAATGTCTTGAATGATTGGATTGTTTATATAATCAACCATTAACTCTGGGTGTGAGACAAAAGCTCTCGGGGCCAAAGCCGATGCTTCCATGGTACGATAAAAATCGACAACTTCAGAAACGGCTTCTTTCGAATGTCCCTGTCTTTTAAGTCCTATGATGTTGATACCCTTTAATCTAATTCTGTTTCCATAGGCCGTGCAATAATTTGGTATATCTCTATCAATACCAGAACCTCCACCAATATAAGACCCAGTTCCAAGAGTTACAAATTGAGAAACACCTGTGTTTCCTCCAATAATCACCCTATCACCAATAGTTACATGACCAGCTAAATTGACTGAATTGGCAAAAGTTAAGTTGTTTCCAAGAGTGCAATCATGAGCAATATGACAATAGGCCATAAAAAGAGAATTTGAGCCTATAATTGTTTTCTTATCCTGTTTTAAAGTTCCTCTGTGGATAGAAACATATTCTCTAAAAGTATTATTATCGCCAATAATGGTTTCTGTAGGCTCACCCTTATAAGAATTATCTTGTGGAGGAGCTCCAATTGAGCCAAATTGAAAAAATTTATTGTTCTTTCCAATCTTGGTATGGCCATCAATCACAACATTCGAAATTAAGACGCAATCGTCTCCTATTTCTACATTCGGTCCAATCACACAAAAAGGCCCAATTTTTACATTATTTCCAATTTTTGCTTCAGGATGAATAAATGCCATTGGATGAGCTTCATAATTTTTTGTCATATTAAACTTCCTCTTCAATTTTTAAAGAGGCCATTACAGTAGACTGTGAGATTAATTCTCCCTGAGATTTTATTTCACATTCATAAATATGAATCGGTCCTCTAATCTTTACTAATTTTGATCTAATTTCTAAATCCATGGGAGGAATGACTGGTCTTCTAAACCTGGCAGAATCAATTCCTAACAGAGCGACGTCAATTTTTACTTGGTCTACAGGCTTAGAGAGCGTTTTTGTCGCTAGAAAAGATGCTCCTTGGGCCATCATCTCTACTTGGACAACTCCTGGTAAAATAGGATGACCAGGAAAATGTCCTTCTAAGACTTTTACTGTAGAATCTACTTTAAATTTACAAATCGCTTCACCACCAATGAGCTGAGTCGGTGTAAAGGGACCAGTTAGCCCTTTTAAAGATTCAGGAAGAACAATATCCACGACAGTATCAATAAAAAGAAACGGATCTCTGTGAGGCAAAAATCTCATCACTTGTTCTTTATTCATTAGCATAGAATTTCCTATTTTTTTTCTTTTAGAGATGCGTTTCTCAGATAAGCTAAACCTCTCATCCATTCTTTAAGATCTCTTGCTGGATGGCCTCCGAGCTTCGAACCTGCTGGCCAGATTCCTCCATCGCTTACTTTTGCTCCACCAGCCACTTGTGAACCCTTTCCAATTCTAACATCTGGACCTATCGCTGCCCTTCCGCCTAATACGACAAAATCCTCTAGGACTGCGCTACCAGCAAGGCCTGCTTGACCGCAAACGATGCATCCCTTGCCCATCTTGGTATTATGGGCAACTTGAACGAGATTATCGATTTTCGTTCCAGATTCAATAATTGTTGGAGAAAAAGTACCCATATCAACAGTTGAATTAGAACCAATTTCAACATTATTTCTAATTTCAACTCCACCCATATGCCAAATTTTTACGTGCTCGCCCTGGAAAAAAGTATAACCAAATCCATCGCTTCCAATGACCACTCCAGCATGAATACGACATGCTTTTCCGATTTTGGTAAAAGGATAAATCGTTACGTTTGGATAAATTGTCGTATTATCATCAATTTCTACATTCGGAAGGATAACAACTCCCGGCATGATCGTAACATCTTTACCAATTTGAACATTCTCTCCAATAAATACATTTTGAGAAATTCTAGCGGTTGGATCTATATCCACAGTTCCCATTTGGCGACCATCTACTTGAAAATTAGTAGTCTTCATTTTTTTATCGTAATAAGGCTTCGATAAATGAGTTAATGAAAGAGGGATATTTGAACTCGTAAGCAACCAGGGAAGCAGCTTGAGTTTATCTTGCCTCTCAACTGACAAAGTTAGATAGAATTTTTCATCTATGATTAGACCAATTTCTTTTGATTTTATTTCATCAAAACTGGCCTCTACTAATTCAAAAAATTTTATATTTTTAACAAAAATCACTCCGTTCGGGATCAATAGATCTAACGAAGAAATAGCAATAATCTCACTACTCCAGTGACTTCCAAAAACAACTTTTAAATTAGAATCAAATTTGAGTAATTCAGTAAGAAACATACTATCTACTAGGATATTTCTTATCGTATGCTTTTATCACATCTTCACTAAGGTCTTTTTTGCTTTCTGCGTACACAATTGGAGCAGCAGATAATTCAAAAGTCATCGCAACTCCATTAGACTTAGAAACTTCATCAATGAGTGGTCTAAGTTTTTCTAGGATTGGTTTTTTGAGATCTTGCTCCATTTTTTGAATTTCTCTTTGATATTCCATCGTTTTATTCTGAAGCTTCATCATCATTTCTTGAATTTCTCTTTCTTTATTTACTCTTGCAGCTTCTGCCAAAACCATACTTTGCTTTTTATAATCCTCTTGAGATTTTTTAATTTTTTCTTCATCTTTTTTTAAAAGTGCTTTTTTATCATTAAAAGATTTTTCAAGTTGTTTTTGAACACTCTTTCCTTCACCGATACTGGTCATAATTTTTTGAATATCAACAAGACCGACAAGAACATTAGCAGAAGCAGTCAAACTTAAAGTAAGAGATAGCATGGCAATAAAATATTTCATAATTAGATCTCCTTAGAGTATGGAAAACTTTATCATTTTTTAAAACAATTGTCCTATGTCAAAAATGAATTGATTGGAAGCTTCATTATCTTTAGGCTTAACTGGGAATCCAAACTCAAACCTTAACACGCCGATTGGAGAAAACCATCGGAAACCAAATCCGTAATTACTTCTAAGAGCATAATCGCCATTCTGTCCCATTCGTTGTTCCCAAACATTCCCAGTGTCATAAAAAGCCACCCATTTTAATCCAGCTTCCTTGATCAGTGGGTGCTCAAATTCTAGAGTCCCTAGTAAACTAAAAAGACCACCAAAGTTAAAAACTTCCTGACGATTTGTTACGGTATTGAGCGCCAGTCTCCTAGGACCAATATCTTCAATGTTAAATCCTCTCATATTTCTTGATCCACCCATTGAAAACCTTTCAATTCTTGGGATGTCTCTTTGAGTCGTTTTAAATAATTGGGCCAAAGTCATTCTTGATTTTAAAACTAAATCCCCCCAAACGGTCTTATAATACCTTCCTTCAAGCTCTCCTTTCATCCATCGCATAGTTCCACCAAGTCCAGTGTACTCAAGGGAAGAACTAGCATAATAACCATTACTAGTTTCAAAAACATTGTTTCTTTTATCCATAATCACCGAGGCTTGGACAGATGATGCAGATCCATTTTCCACACGAGGATCGATTCCATCATTGATGACGTTAGTGACGGTATTATCTTCATACCTATAGGTTAAAAATAGTCTCGTGTAATCAAATATGGGATGCCCAACTCGAACATCTCCGCCATGTTTTTTATAAGAAAATGATCGTATGAAATTTGAGGCCGTTTGATAATAGTCTGCGCCTGCAGTCCATTTTGTGTCGAATAGATAGGGCTCAGTAAATCCTAAATTATATATTTGCTGAGCAGATGCATAAGATAAGTTCAAATTGATATTTTGCCCAAGCCCTCTAAAGTTGTTCTGAGCGATACTTGCCTGCACGAAACCTTTAGTTGCTGTAGAATACCCCGCGCCGAGAGAAATTTGTCCAGTAGGTCTTTCTTTGATTGAAACTTCTACATCTAAAATATTGTCAGTACCTTTTCTTGTTACGGTATTAAAGATAACTGAATCCTGCTGAAAAAAACCTAAACGATTAACGTTTTCTTTGGAGATTCTTAATTTAGAACCAGAGTACATGTCTCCTTCTTTTATTCTTAACTCTCTCCTTATAACTTTATCGCGGGTTTTAGTATTACCCTTCATGATAATTTTTCCAAAATAGGCAATAACACCTTTCTCAAAAGAAAAATTCACATCAACTTTATTTTCCCCAGGAACTATTTCTAGAGTTCTTAGAACGTTAGCAAATGCATAACCTTTATCTTGATACATCTCGGTTAATGACTGAATATCAAGTCTAAGATTTTCCTCGTTGTAAATATCGCCAGTTCTTAATTTTAACTTTTCCATCATCTCTTCATTAGTGAATAAAAGTTCTCCATTGAAAGAAATGTCGTTTACACTAAATTGAGGTCCTTCTGTTAAACGGACGGTAATAAAAATCCACTTTTTATCATCAGAAGCTGTCACCTCAGGATTTTGCACATTGACCTGTAAATACCCTTTGGTCTTGTAGTAATACTTCAAACGCTCAATATCAGTTTGAAAATTTATTTCTTTGAAATTTCCTGACCCCGACATAAAAGAGAAGTAAGAATCTTCTCTTGTTTGCATGAAGTTTTTCAGCTCATCATCAGGAAGGGCCTTGTTGCCTAAAAAAGTAATTTTTTTAACTTTTACTTTATCCCATTCTTTAATTTTAAATTTTATATCTACAGAACCATTTTTATTATCAATGATTCTATAATCGGCCTGTGCTAGAAAATAACCCTTTTCTTCGTAATGTTTCTGAAGAAGACCCAAATCATTTTTTAAAGTAGAGATGTCTAGAATATTGAACTCTTTAGATTTGATTTGCTCTTTCAAGTCTTCGTCATTAATTTCATCATTTCCACTAAAAATAATTTTAGAAATAATTGGCTTTTCTTTAACCTTAAAAAGGAGAATTTCTTTTCCACTTAATTTTTTATGATAGGCTTCTACTTCCTCAAAATACTTCATATCGTAGATACGAGAGAGGTCTTTCCTTAGAAGATAATTATCAAGTAGCATCTCAGGCCGAGTGCTTAATTTTTCTAAAACAGCTTCTGATTCTACTTTCTTATTTCCCTCAATCTCAATTGAATCAACTTCGAACATTTCTTTTATTGGCCCAATAATTTCCTGAGCGTGGACATTGCCAAATGAGTAAAGAGATAAAAAAATTAAAAAGAAGTATAGAGCTCTTTTCAAAAACAGTTCCTTGACGCAAACAGCTATCTAATGAATTTTATTTGTAAGCTAAAATACTAGCTAATTATCTGACCATCTTCAATGACTATTTTTCGTCCCAAATAGGAAGCGATCTTGTCATCATGAGTAACCACGATAAGAGTAGAACCAAAATCCCTAGATAATGACTTCAGAAGTGTAATGACTTTTTCGGAATTTTTTGAGTCCAGATTCCCAGTGGGCTCATCACATAATAAAATTTTTGGCCTTAAGGAAAGGGCACGTATGATATTTATTCTTTGTTGTTCTCCCCCAGAGATTTCATAAGGAAATTTATTTAGACAATGTTTAACTCCAAGAAGCTCACTGAGTCTGAAAATCTCTTCTTTTACATTAGAAATAGAGTGATTTCCTATTCTCGCCGGTAACAACATATTATCTAGGCAACTCATTGAAGGAAGTAGAAAGTGAAACTGAAAAACAAATCCAATTGAAGTATTTCGGAAATTGGCCAATTCTTCATCAGAAAATTGATTAATATTTTTACCATTAATATAAACCTGGCCAGATGTTGGCCTATCCAATCCACCTAATAAATAGAGTAAGGTTGATTTCCCAGATCCAGAGGCACCTCGAATAGCAACCAAATCTTGATCTTGGATTTCTAAATTAATTCCTCTCAAGACCTTGGTCGGCCCAAAACTTTTTTCGACAGCATCTAATTTTATAAAACTCATGAGAACTCCTGTCGTAGACCCTGAAGGATACTTTTTTTCCTAAGTCTTAAATATCCAACAAACGCAGCAAGGGTTATCCATCCAAGTGAAAAAGAATATACCCAAATATAATCAATCCACTCAAGACTCAGTTTAAGTGAAGATAAAACATAAATCTCACCCGGAACTTTAAAAACACTTAAACCTCTTAAAGCAAGATCGAATATAATCGTTAGAATATATCCTCCTGCACATGAAGATATCCACAAGCAAAAAATTAAAAGACTCCATACTAGGACTAATTTTTTTTCTCCTAAGCCCACTGCTCTCAGAAGAAAAAATTCTTGAGATTTTTTTTCTAGTGTATAAATAATAAATGCAACAATATTGAACACAGCTACAATGACAATAATTTGAAGGATTAAGGAAATCGAAAATTTTTCAACCTTCACGGCTTCCAAGAGAAAAGAGTACTCGCTCCAAAATGGTTTAATATAAAAATCAAAATCCATCGCTTGTTCTAACTCTTTTACTGGCTGCTCAAGAAGGTTCAAAGATTCAAGAGATTTTAAAGGATCAAAATAATTGATGAGAATTTGGTTAATTTTTTGAGTAACACCAACTATAGGGGCCAAATCTTGACGCTTTAAATAAGCGAATCTTAGATCTTTTTGATAGATGCCATGGTTAATGATATCTGTCACTTCAAACACTTTTATTCCAGGCAAAGATTCAGATGAAGAATTTCCCTTGGCAAAAGTTAAAGCAACTGAATCACCAATTTTTAAGTTTAAGGACTTGGCAAGCTCTTGTCCGATTGCAACGCCATTATCTTTTAGATTAATACGAAGCCCAGTCACGAGCCTGAAAGATTCATATTCAATTCCTCTTATAAGAACACCTCTGGAAGCTTCCCCTCTTAAAATAAAAGCTTCGGTTTGAATGACTGGTGAATAATTCAGAGGTTTCGTTATTTCTAATTTATTTTTGATCTCATCATTAAAATCAAAATAACCACCTCGTGACGAGACTATAATGTCTCCGGAAGATTGTCTCAGACCAGATTTCAAGACTTGATCAAATCCATCCATAAGACCAAAAGTTGATAGAATAACGGCTATTGAGAAACTAAAACTCACGAAAGTCGCCATCAAAATATTTTTGGCAGATCTTCCGTGGAGTATAATTTTAATTATTGAGTAAAGAGACGATAAACTCATTCTTCTTCAGCAATAAAATGTTCTTTTTTAAGAAGAGGAAAAAGTATCACATCTCGAATAGTTGCACTATCCGTTAAGATCATCACCAAACGATCAATTCCAATTCCCTGACCTGCTGTTGGAGGCATTCCATATTCAAGTGCTCTGACGAAATCATAATCTACATCAGTTGCTTCATCATCTCCTGCTTCTTTAGCAACTGCTTGATCAGCAAATCGATCCAGTTGATCTGTAGGATTATTTAACTCAGAGAAAGCATTTCCAACTTCCCAGCCATTCATAAAAAATTCAAATCGATCCACGAATTCTGGATTTTCATCGTTTCGTCTTGAAAGAGGAGATACTTCTGTTGGATATTCCGTAATAAAAGTTGGTTGAATAAGCTTTGACTCAACGAGCTCCTCAAAAGCTAAAACGAGAAGTTTTCCCCAACTCATGGCCTGAACTTTTTTAGGATCTTGATCTACATCTTTTAATAAACTCAGTAGATAATTTCGATCATTAACCTGATCAAGAGAAGAATTCGTAAATTTAGCGACAGCTTCTCTCATGGTTAATCGAGTGTATGGGCCTTTGAGATTTATTTCATGTTCTCCAAATTTAATCACATCAGATTTAACGACATGAGTTGCAAGACCAGAGATTAACTCTTCAGTTAAATCCATAAGTTCTTTATAGGTTGCGAAAGCCCAGTAGAACTCAATCGAAGTAAATTCTGGATTATGTTTAAGCGAGAGACCCTCGTTTCGAAAACAACGATTCATCTCAAACACTTTGTTATAACCACCAACAATTAATCTCTTCAGATGAAGCTCTGGAGCAATTCTCATAAACAATTCCATATTTAAGGCATTGTGATGTGTCTTAAATGGTTTTGCCGCTGCTCCACCGGCCACTGAGTGCATCATCGGAGTTTCAACCTCTAGAAAGTCATTTCGATAGAAGAATTCTCGAATATAACGAATAATATCCGATCTCATTTTTAGCTTTTCTCGAGTTTCCGGATTCATAATCATATCGACATATCTCATTCGATATCTGAGTTCAGGATCAGTTAAACCATGAAATTTTTCAGGCAGTGGTCGAATAGACTTCGTAAGGATAGTAAACTCTCTTGCATTAAGAGCTAATTCACCTTTCATCGTTTTAAAAACATCACCTTCTGCATAAATGATATCGCCGTAATCAAGAAGTTTGTATTCTGCAAACCCTTTTTCAGAGGTAACTTGCTTGTTTACATAGAGCTGAAATTTCGCTGTCCCATCATCACACTGAAGAAAAGCAGCCTTTCCAAAATCTCTAACCATCAGAACTCTTCCAGCTATTTTATAAGTTGGAGTTTCTCCTATTTCTTCTTTACTTTTATCGGCGTATTTATCTACTAAAAAGTTAAAATTAGTATTTGGAGTAAATCCATTTTTATAAGGATTAGAGCCAAGCTCCTCAAGTTTTTTTCTTTTTTCAAGTCTAACTTCAATCTGTTCAGAAAATTGCTCGGTCCATTTTTTTACATGCTTTTCTTTCATAATTTTCCTTAAATTCTAATTCTTATAAATCATCACTACCAGATTCTACTTGTTTTCCACCTAAGCTCTTCCACTGAAGATAAGCTTTCATAAAGTCATCTAAATCACCATCTAAGACCGTTTCAGCTTGTGAACTCGAAAATGCATTTCTATGGTCTTTAACTAATTTGTATGGATGTAAGACATAGGATCTAATTTGTGAACCCCAAGCAATATCCATCTTGGAATCTTCAATAGCTTGTTGCTCTTTTCTTCTCTTCTCCATCTCTAAGTCATAAAGTCTGGATTTTAAAATTTTCATCGCCATGGCCCGGTTTTGAATTTGGGATCTTTCATTTTGACAAGCCACAACTATACCCGACGGTAAGTGAGTAAGTCGAACCGCTGAATCGGCCGTATTCACAGATTGACCCCCGGCCCCTCCCGAACGATAAACATCAACTCTTAAATCCTTATCCAGGACTTCAATTTCAATTGTATCGTCAACCTCAGGACTAACATAAATTGACGAAAACGAGGTATGCCTTCTGGCATTAGAATCAAATGGGGAAATTCTTACAAGCCTATGAACTCCGCTTTCAGATTTTAGTAATCCATACGCATAATTTCCTGTAACCATAACGGTAGCAGATTTAATTCCTGCTGAATCACCATACTGGAAATCTGTCACTGTACTTTTAAAACCTTTTTTCTCACACCATCTTGTGATCATACGCAGAAGCATTCCTGCCCAATCACAAGACTCCGTTCCACCAGCTCCGGCATTGATAGTAACAATCGCATTATTTGAATCAGTTTCACCGGATAAAAGTGCTTTCTTTTCCGCTTCAGATAAATTTTCTTGAAGCTTTGTAAAAAGCTCAAGGGCCTCAGCTAAAGAAGCCTCATCTCCTCCATCGACCATTTCACAAAGAATTTCAAAATCATCCATCTGTGACTTCACGATGGAGTAAGTTTTTACAATTTCTTCTAAGAGTGATTTTTCTTTTTGAATTTTTGCTGCATTTTGCGTATCAGACCAAAACCCTTCAAGGGCTTCAATTTCAGTTATCTCTTTTAGTCGATTAGTTTTTCTATCGACGTCAAAGCGACCTCCGAATTGTTTCAAGAGTTGACTTCATACCAGAGAGTTGAGATTTAAACTCGTCTAGTTTTAAATGCATTGAGTTATCCATATTTACCTTCTATAGGAAAGTAATCTAACAAATTCAATGCAAATTTGAAACGCAAATAAAGTGAAACTTTTTTAAATGAGCCAAATCAATTTATAAGATGGACGAAATTCTTTAATAATCCACTATAATCTTCGGTCAGTTCTGGTTCACTTGTATTAAATGTCCCCGAAGCCCTTGGAATATTGTTGGGATCTCTCAAATAATTACAATCAATCTGAGGAGCTGTTGGTAATTTCGCATTTTCATCACCAATTGCTTTTAACACCGATGCAATTGTTTTTCTTGTGGCCGGAGCATCTTTATCAAAACTCATCAAGAATTTAATGAATTTCCAAATACTTTTAAATTTCTTTTCATCAGGAACTTCTTCAAACTTAATTAGATACTGATAGATTTGTTTTTTAAATTTCTGAATGATTGATGGTTTTGTTACCAAAAAGCCATCTAGAGCTGGCCCATAGATCGAATATGCAGAATTCACTTCATCAGGATTAAGAATATTATCTTTATTCTTATCCCACTTAATGACAGTGATCTCAGAATGCATCATCACCATCACGATTGTACTCACATCAGATTCGTTATAATAAATTTCTTCTTTTTGCCCATCCGTATAATTTGAACAAACTCTTGCTGCTCGAGCTGATTTGTCAAAAAATTGCCTGTTGTATTCGGAGTCCGGAATATTTTCACAGGAATTAGTTGCTCCGATAGAGCTAAAAAATAATGGGAAATGAGTTCGGTATTTTGAACAAAGAGCATTGAAAAAATATTTTCTTAAACAATCTGGAGAAACACGATTAAATTCGTCGAATTCACATCCCTTATTCTTCAAAAAATCAAAAATATAATCTGTAACTGTAAGAGATGTAATTAAATTTATTCCAAATTCAGTCGCTTCATTAACATCCATCACTTGATTGTTGTCTGACTGAAATTGAAACAAAGTTCCAAGGAGAGAAACGTTATCTGTAGTGATAGTCGGCCAAAGAGGAGATAATAAATCGAGATCAATTAAATCTTTTTGAAATTTTTTGAAAACATCTTGAACCTGAAACTGATTTATTGAATAGCCAAAATCATTATCAGCATTAGGGCTCGGAGATCCATAAGTTTTAAACATGTGCTTAATGGCATATTCAAGAGCATAAATTTCAACCATTCCATCAGCATTACGAATTATGCCCGACTCATAAAATGGGGCCTTAAAATTTCCAAGAAAAAATCTATACTTTTTTGCAATTCGATCAAAATCTTTGAGTTCCTTGTTTAGACCTGGAAATGCGTGTGCATATTGATTCAAATCCACTCTAATGGGCTGAGGAGATGCAAGTAATCTGTTAAAACTTTCACTTTGATAAAACGAATAGAAAGCTTCAGACGTTTTTAAAAGCGTTTTTGCATGCTCGATTAATTTTTTAACTTCTTCACCCCTAACATCAATTAAATTTCCCCCCATGAGAATTCTTTTTCCTTCTCGACCTATATTGGAAAATTTATCAATGTCAAAATTAAGCTCATCTGAAAACATTTTTACTGAATCAATTAATTCATCAATGGTAAAAAGAACTTCTTTGTCTTGAATAGCTAGCTTTGGGTGATTCACTATTTCATTAATTTCAAGCAAGTCTCTATTGACGATCTCTACAAGTTTTTGTTGAGTCAAAACATCTCTCTGGTCGCCTGAATTTGGATTTTCACGCCAAAAAACATTACGAAGTCTTAAAGAATCAAAAAGTATTGGCATTAAACTTTGAAGATTAAGAACTAAGAAATCAATTTCTTCATGAGTAATCTCATCCTGCTTGCCACCTAAAAGTAATTTTTTTACAAACAATAATTTTTTAGCTTTTTCAATTTCTTCACGAGTATCATCTGTTGCAAAACTATCCAGTAAATCGAGAAGATTTAAAGAATGTATTTGATCACCTCTCGATGGTACAAAAATTTTCTTGATCGCAACAACTAGTTCTCGTGTTACATCTACGACAATATTTCTTTGAACTCTATAGATTGAAAATGGTGTTTTCTTATCGTTGCCAAAAGTATTTTCAAAATGCTGTGAACTTCTAGCATTAAATAGTAAGGCAAATTCAATTAGGCTTTTGATATTTTCAGCGGAAATGTAACCTTGCTCTTCTCCTGTAATGAGATAATTAATATCAAAGATACCCTTCATCGACCTGATCATATCCGGCTTAATATCGGGACGATTTTTTATCACAAATTGCTCTAAGGAATCTTTTGATAAGTATCCTGGCTTATCAGTTTTAACCACTTTTATAAATAAGTTTAAATTTTCTTCAAGACATTTAATATCTGTGCTTATGTTTCTTTTAAGAATGTCAGTAAAGGCGTTAGGATCCAAAGCACAATCAACTCTAAAACGCTCTGACTCTAATTCTTTTTTTACAACATTATTATCTTTGAGGTCTCCACATCCTGAGATCAAAAACATAATGAGGATTAAAAAATATGAAGGCATAACAACTCGTTTGTTAAAACACATATCTTACTGCTCCATAAACAGAATCATTATTAGTATATGGAGACCAGAAAGATTTACCACTTTCAGGAGTTCCAATCATATTGACTCCAAAGATTCCTTGGAAATCTCTAGAAATAAAATAACTTGCTTTAATCATAGATAGTCTATCAGTTGTTAACATATCATATTTAATATCTGCACTTATTCGCAACTTTCTTCCAAACTGCTTATAAACAAATCCATTAAGTGCCTGATTCCACCTTGGATCTAGTGCCAGTGACTCTTTATTTCGATCAAATGGACTTAAGCGAGCAATGTAATTAACTCCAAGGCCATAATTATCATTTGTTTTAGATATTCCACCACCAAGATAATCTTCTCTGCGTTTTTCAGTTTTAATATCTGTCGCTCTTGTTGCCTCTTGATCTCCGTCAGGAAAAGTATTAGGTCTAGAGGCAATCCCTGAAACATACATTTCAAGATCTTTGTTTCTATACTTTAAACTTGAACCATATACATCGTGATAATAAAATTGAGGTTTAATGTTAGCCTCTACAACATCTGCAGCTGGATCTAAAGAAATAGAAACCATGGCAGACATTTGGTTTTCAGGTTTTCTAACTACGAAATTATCCCAAACCCAATTTTTAGATTCAAAACCAATATTAGCACCGACTGAGTATCGATAAACCACCTCACTCAAATCAGGATAATCTACATTGTAAGCAATTTTCTTCCAATTTCCTGGCTCGACTTCAACTGTTGAGGCTGGGACATCGGCCCAAGGATGACGAGATTTTATCGTTTTCTCTTTCTTATCGATGTCTAGGGCCGGATTTAATTCAGGTAAATAAAGACCTGATATGAACGCCCTATACCGCATACCATTAGAAGATTTTCTTTCATAAAAAAGACCAGTTAAACCTTCCTGGCCAGGAGTAAAGTAATCAAAATTCTGTCGGTTGTTTAACTTCCCTAAACCCCAAATTTTATCAGCTTCAGACCAGTTTAAGATTTGTCTGCCGGCCTTGACGACATTTTTTCGTTGATAAGTTCCACCCACGTAAGCTTCACTCATAGAAAAGATGGTTAAATTTTCATCATTTACCTGAGTAGAAAATGAAAACTTTCTCTCGTAATCTCTAAGAACTTCTCCATCAGGGTTTTTGTGATAGTCAAAAAATATTGAGCCATTATATCTATTTCCAGGAACATTCCCTACTTCACGGTTGAATTGGTTGGATAAAACTCCTAAATGTCCATTAATCGTATCAACAGAGGTTGTTGCAAAAGAAGCATGCGTGATTAACCCTAAAAATATAATCAGTGATTCTCGCAAAGATTTATTCAAGCAATGATTCCTTTAAAAATAATTCTTATTCTAATTTTCATTATTATCTAATTTTAAAAGTTCTCAATAACTCATTCTAACAGGGCAAATGACTCCACATTCCAGTTCGTGTAAGCTTTTCATAGGGCCGTTCAAAATGTGACTTTTAGATAATGTCTACATAATTGACTTTTTTTATTGCCCTAATTTCCAAAAATTAGATATAAATCTCCAAGATTTTTACTCTAGCTAAAGGAGACCTCAATGGTCAAGCTAACTACTGGAATTCTCGCAACATTTATCGCTTTTGCCGGTCAAGCGATGGCCAATGATATGAGATACCACCCAAATCACCTTTTCATTAAAATGAAAAAAGGTTCAAAATTAATTGAATCGCCCCTTATCAACAAATCTAAAAAAATCATTAAAAACCTATACTTAGTTGAAACGAAGGATGCCAAATTTCTTGAAAAAATTCTCTCAAAAGATAAAGGCATTGAATATATTCAGAAGGACTACTACTCTGGCAAAAAAAAGATGCCAAAACTTGAAAGATTAGAAAGTTCTGAAATCCTATTATCTAAAATAATGAATTTTGACCTATTGGCGTTCAATGACCCTGAAGTTAATAGACTTTGGGCCTTCGGACCGAACAATGGACTTGATGTCATTGGAGCTTACTCAAGCCTACCAACAATTACTCCCCAAGAAGTTATCGTTGCAGTCGCAGATACGGGAGTTGACCATCTTCATGAAGATCTCAAAGACGTAATGTGGGAAAATTCTGGCGAAATTGCTAACGATGGAATTGATAACGACGGAAATGGTTACATCGATGATATCCATGGAATAAATGTTCTCATCAGAGATGCACAAGGGCGTGCGACATCAAATACAATGGCTTCGCATTGGCATGGAACGCATGTAGCAGGAACAATTGCAGCGACTCAAAACAACGGAATCGGAATTGCAGGAGTTGCAGGTAATGTGAAAATTATGGCATTGAGAGTCGTTCCAGACGATGCAGATGAGCTGGATTCAAATATCGTAGAAGCCTTTAATTACGCCGCCAAAATGGGGGCTAAAATTATCAATTGCTCTTTTGGAAAAAAGAACAATGAAGGTGGAATGGTTGTTAGAGACGTGATTAATGAGATCGGCCAAAAATATGGTGTCCTAGTTGTTGCATCTGCAGGCAATGATTCAGAAGCTCCTTATTATTATGCGAATAATGACATTGAACCTAAATATCCAGCTTCTTTTGATTCAACAAATCTTATGGTTGTTGCCTCTTCTACAAGCTCAGGTGCCTTATCTTCGTTTTCCAACATAGGTCCTTTAACTGTAGATGTAGCTTCTCCAGGCTCAAGTATCTATTCAACTATTAATGATAATAAATATGCATCTGCGTCTGGAACCTCGATGGCCGCTCCAAATGCATCAGGCGTTGCTGCCATGGTATGGGGTTTTAACTCTCATTTTTCTCCAGAAGAAGTTAAAAATAGGCTAATGACAACTACAGTAAAAACAAGCGCCTTCCAAGGAAAAATCCTCTCGGGAGGAAGACTTAATCTAAGACAAGCTATTATCCCATAAAAAAAGGGAGCCTAGGCTCCCTTTTTTTTTAATCTAGAAAATTCAGTTAAACACCAATCCTCAAGCTTCTCCATCTTCTTCTCTTCAGCTCTAGATATTTCATGATCATAGCCTAGTAAATGAAGAATGCCGTGAAAAAACAAATGAATGAACTCATCCATTGGAGTTATTTTAAACTCTTTTGCTTGTCTTTTCGCCTGGGGAAAACAAATTGCTAAATCACCCAGAAAAAAATCTTCATTTGTTTTTAAATCTTTTTTCCATACTTTTCTTAAGTTTTCATGCGCAGGAAAAGATAATACGTCAGTCACCTTTTCTTTATTTCGAAAATCTGTGTTTAGTTTTTTTATTTTTACATCACCACAAATAAGAATAGAAATTTCCATGTTCTTTAGATGATTTGGAATTAGATCAATTTTTTTTGAATTTTTTAAAACTTCTGATGCCAGGGAAAGAAAAAATTCAATATTTTTCCTTTCCGTAGTGCTTAAAAAAACAGTGGAATTTAAATAACATTTAATGAAAGGATGTTTCTTCATATCGAAAATGGTAACCTTGATTTATGTTAATCGCAACCAATCGGAATTTATATGTCTATAAATGAATTATCAAGAATCATTGAAATTATCAATAAACTCCATGATCCACAAAAAGGCTGCCCATGGGATCTAAAACAAACTCATAAAACTCTTCTTCCCTACTTAATAGAGGAAAGTTATGAATTTATTGATGCTGTTGATTCTGGAGATATCAAACTCATGGAGGAAGAGATAGGAGATGTTTTATTACAAGTTCTCCACCACTGTACAATGGCAGAGAAAAATAAAGAATTTAACATCTATAGTGTATGTAAAAAACTATCAGACAAAATGATAAGAAGGCATCCACATGTTTTCGGGGATAATCCCCAATCACTGACTCCAGAAGAAGTGACACATAGATGGCAAGAGCTTAAGGCATCTGAAAAAAGTAAAAATGATGATTTCCAGATGTCTTTCAAATTAACTCACTTTCCGGCCCTTGAGAGCGCTTACCGAATTGGTAAGAAGTCGACTACGGTTAACTTTGATTGGTCTGATTATTATCAGGTGATGAGTAAAATCGAGGAAGAATGGCAGGAAGTTAAAACGGAACTTCCTCCGGGAGGAAATTTTAATAAATCTAGAGTTCAAGAAGAAATAGGTGATTTATTATTTAGCGTTGCTCAACTTGCAAGGCATTTAGATCTTAATCCAGAAGAGTGCCTGAAAGAGGCCAACAAAAAATTTATTAGACGTTTTCAAAAGGTTGAAACTAAGCTTAAGAATCAAAAAATTGATATAGATAAAACTTCTCAAGAAGAGCTAGAAAAAATATGGACCGATGTCAAAAATGAAGAAAGAAATTAAACCTAACCTTATAAAACTAAATGCATCTCAACGTCTTTATCATTTAGAAAAACCAATCATTGGCTTAACGGGTGGAATTGCTTCAGGGAAATCGACTGTCGCTCAAATTCTAAAAGATAAGGGATATAAAATTATTGATGCTGATCAATTAGTAAAAAAAATTTATTCTAAAGAAGAAACAAAAGATTTTATCAAAAGCATTGCTTCTGATTGTGTCGATAGCGACCAGATCAATTTTTCTAAACTTAGGGAGCAATTTTTTTCAGACCATCTATTAAAAGAAAAAATTGAACGTTTTATTTATCAAAAATTACCTGATTTCTTTTTAAAAGAAGTAGACCCAAGTGACTCCTTCATCATTTATGATGTGCCACTTTTGTTTGAAAAAAATCTTAACTCTCTCATTGATTTCTCTATACTTGTTTATTGTCCAAAAAACTTGCAACTAGAAAGACTAAAAAACAGAGATCGTATTTCAAATGATCTTGCTAAGAAGATTTTAGATAATCAAATGGATATTGAAATAAAGAAAAATAAATCGGACTTTATAATTGATAACTCTGAAGACTTGTTAAAATTGCCTGAAGAAGTAGAAAAAGTCCTTCAGGCAATTTTCATCTAATATTTAATCTACAATTTCAACTTCTATATAATTGTAATCTTTTGCAGTTCTGTACTCTGGGTACTTCTTTGGGTCTCTGTAAGTAGATGGGTTAATCGGCTGACACTTTCCTTTTGGAAAACTCAACCAGCCACCTTCTTCATATTGAACACACTTTAATCCTTTGTCACAATCAATTTCCCAAGTTCCAGCAGATACAAGTGCTCCATCCTTATAAAGCTTACAACCTGCACCCTCAAGGCCTCTCAATTCACAAGAACGATATTTCTCTCTCGCTTCTTCAAAACATCTTGGATAAGTTCCAAGCTTCCAAAGGTAGATAACTTCTTTATTGAACCAATCAATACAATCAGTATCAACAGCACATTTCGTTTTTGGGTGAGAAAATCTTAGGCTTGAAATTAAATTTGCCATCATAACATTCAATGACCCTTCAACTGTTAATTTGTCATTGATTTTCGCCTTTAAGAAATTTTCGTGGCAAAGCTTTGATAAATAAGACATCGTAACCGTTTTATTGTTTATATAATCGGGAACTAATACTCTTCTTGTATTCATTGAAACTGAGTTTGAATAACTTTGTGAAACAGATGCACTAGCTCCAACCCCAGCTACTTTAAAGCCACCAGCGCCTTTGTAATTAGAGTCAAATCTAAGACTTGCTTCGCAAGAAAATGCAAGAAACCTTCTGACTGTTTTTCCATTTTTTAGCATCACTTTGCCATTACTATCTTTTTTAACGGTATCAAAATTACCATCAGGTAAAAGAATTGGGGTCAATTCCTCCGCCATTATATTCACACTTGTAGCATAATTTCTTGAAAATGAAATTTGAGGACCTGCTTCTAAAGAAACTCCCATGTACTCGATTTTTACTTGGTAGCTAATATTGGCTTCTTTAGTCACAGTTTGGTTAGAGCTTATAGACTGGTTTGCGGTTGAAACCCATCTTGTGCTTGGTCTATTGGAGACGAGATTTTCTGTAAATTCAGCTGTTGATGAAAATTCTAACTCTTCAGAATCATCAAAACTCTCATCTTTAACTTTAGCTCCGTTCGGAAGCACTCCCTGAAGAACTTCTTGGTTGAGATACTGTGCTC
>JACCDO011532035.1_pt1 | contig 97564 bp, 95 predicted proteins | sample 7446101 | NCBI WGS metagenome assembly JACCDO01 (sample SAMN15323440, study PRJNA562643) | freshwater metagenome | isolation source: river surface water | place: USA:Blue River Watershed | collected 2017-08-16
TATTCTGCGAGTTCCTTACGCCCAAATAGCTAAATGTTGCATATGTATATGCTGAGCGCCACTCTTCTATGGCTTTAAAGAAATTCGTGATTTGAGGGGTTGACTCAGAAAGATTTGCATACATAAATTCATCCTGTAGAGGTTTGAATCTACCATCTTATTTGTTGATTGTTCCATATTCGCTAAATATTTATATGAAGCGATATAAAGCAACAGTCAATGCAGCGGGCTTGTGGGTTGAAACCATTCTGTATGCCCAAAACCAAGCCCAGGCATATAAACTGTTTCAAGCCATCTTTGGCGCCGATAACGTGCCTCATCAACCCCTGCAGATTGGTTAACCATGAAATTTGATGAAATTGCCCCACAAAAGCCATTAAGCCCAGAACAAGCAAAGCTTAAATCAATGAAGGATCGAGTAAAGCGTGATCAGCAAGCGGTCAAGGCCGAACGAGCTAGGCAAAAGATTAAGGCTGGGCAGGCGGAGTTGGCTGTTCGCCAGGAAATTTGAGTAATACTTAAGTTAGTCCGCCACTACTTTTTGTTGCATCTAATTGGCCTTGATAATAGCCAGCATCGTAATAGCGCTGGATTTGATCTCCTTCGCCATCTGGTACTGTACCTGGGCGTCCGGGCATGGGAGGTTTAGTTGGCTGAATTGATATCCATCCTTCGGTATAGCCTTGCTGCCATGCCTCATTAATATCTTTAAACCTACTCATGCTAACCTCTCGCTGGTATTGTTTCCAATAATTAAAGCTTAATAAGACACTTCTAGAACTAGATATTTACCCTGGTATTAAAGTTCTTGGTTCATTAAGCGTCTTGAAACGTCTCGGTCGAATATCTAAATCTATAAAAGTAATGAATAAACTGAGTGAGCCACTTCAGATAAATGACAAAGATCTCTTCTTTGGATATTTTTCGTAAAAACTCTTAAGACGTCCATTTTTTTCAAGCAAAATTCGGTAGTGCGAGTGATTTGGTTCATTGACATGACAATGGACGCACAGGACCTTAAGATTAAGGGTGCTATTGTTGCTTGCATCACCATCAAGATGATGAGTATCCAAATCCTTTGGGTCAAATCTATCAAAGCAACCATGACACTCTTTTTTTGACCTTAATTCAGCTGACAGAGTTTTGAAGCCAGCAGAATATGTATTGTGATTTGCCTGAAGCACTGATCTCCTGGTCGTTATAAACTCGTCAGCACAATTAAGTGGAAATTTTTCAAAAAACTGTTCAACGGTAAAATTTATCCTACTTGGAAAAGGAATTTCCGGAAATAGGCTTCTAAAGCAATATCCACAGGGGTAGAGGCCGCTGTCAAAAGTCTCTTTCTTTTTTCCATTTACAAGGAGCAGCCTAAATTTCCCATCCGGAATAATTGGCCTTACATAACGATCAGCCCTACCAATTGATGCCATTTTGCTAATTGTGGTGCATTCTGTGAAATGGTATTTTGGCAAAGTGGCAATATCTTTTGTGTTCAATTTCCCCATGTAGTTAGATGGGTTGCATATATAAATGAAGGTACGTTTGCCATCAACAATTAGCGTGCCGTCTTTAGCGACTTGGTATTCTCCATGGCGAATTTCAACTGCAGTCCCAAGGTTAAGGCGACTTGGATCCTCTTCAATAGGCTCTGCCATTTGGCTTGGAATCTTTGCTATCCCCGATAAATACCCAAAGCGGCGCATTAGATCGCCTAGGTAGTCTTCAATCATTTGATGTTTCCAAGGAGATTAATTTTGAATTCAACCCTTTGGTTACGAACATCATCAGCAGATACCACAATGGGTTTTGAGCTGGATAGTCCAATCGAGTATAAATTCGATACAACCCAATCATAATTCTGATCTGAGTTTTGTAATGTATAGGTAAGTGTTGATAGGGCCCTTCTCTGAGACAGCTCCATATTAAGTAAATAGGCAGTTTTTGTATCGGTACCTACAGCCCAAAATGCAGAGGTATGTCCTTCAATCCTAAGCTCTTTAATATACGGCTTAAATTTCGGCTTGGTGATAATTGCAAAGTAACGAGGTAGAAAAGAATCCATAACAGCTTTAAATTCAGGTTTTACCTCTGCTTTGCCAGTCGCAAACATCAAATCCGGATTTTTAAAGCGTAATGTGAGATCGTCAAGAATTTGTGCGTCCCATTTGGGGAGGTCTTGAGCAAACTCGGCCTCTAATTCACCAAGTAGTTGGATTCGAGTTTGTTTAGCTGAATCTTCATTAATACTAATGCGTGAGACTTCAGTTAGTAGAACTACTGTTAGTAACAAGAAAATCATGAAAAGCGACGTCATAAAGTCGCTCATTGCGATGAAGGAGGAGTTTTTAGACATGCTTATCTGTTTTCAGATTGAGATAGTCTTTGCTTGATATCTGAGATTTGTAATGCCATATTTTCGATAATGTCAGCTAATTGCTGTCCAAATTTACTCATAGTTGAGTCAAGATTTGACTTAATTTGCTTATCAAGGGCAACTAGATTATTTTTGAGCTCTTCTGTTGCCTTTACAGTTGCTCCAGTTGCCTTTTCTTGCCCATCTGTAACTGTTTGAGTTAGTTTGGTCGCCCCATCCTGTAGTTGGCCAATCATTGTCTCAATCTTCTGATTCACCGCAGGCGGAAGTCCTTCGTAGGCTAGTAACGTTTTCGTAAGCGATTCTTGACCCTGAGCAAGAAGCGCATATTGCCTTTCCAGTTGGGCTATAAGAGCGGTAATTTGCTCGCTTCTTTCGGTAAAGTTGGTTGATGATCCTGCTAATTGATCGAGGCTGGCGCTAATCTCGACTAAATGCTGTGTAGCTTTACCAAGATTTTCAGTAATTTGACTATTTTTTTCCTGCTGAATATTTAGCTCATCTTTGTATTGCCGTTGCCAAACTACAAGCTCTCCAACCGCTTGATTCAACTGCTTAAAGTTCTCGCCAAACTGTTCAGTAAGATTTTTGTTGAAATCTTTTACAACCGCTTCTAGAGCAGCCACTATTGCCTTTGTGGAATCTTCTGCTAGTCTTTTTGCAAAATCTTCAAGTGTTTGATTAAGCCTATCAAATTGTTCAATTTGTCGATTTTGGTTGATAAGCAAGGTATCTTGTATGTGACCTAAATTAACATCGGCATGGGTCAGTGTCTTTCTTAATCCATTTGCTATGCCCATTGCTAATTTGCATCCAAGACCAGTTAGACTCATGATGAAGCCAAATCTAATATCGCCTAAAAATGCGGTAATTGATTCAATTGGGTTTGAGGGATTGAAATTAAATAGGGCTACAGATATGGAGAAAAGGCAACCTACTAAAGCTGCGGTTACGAGGACTTCTTCAGCACGATCTTTCCAGTTCTGATTGTTTGTCCGTAGGGCAAATATAAAAAAACCTACGATTGCAGCTATAAAAAGATATTCGTATCGCATTTAAGCGCCCTTATTTTTTTGGTAATGCGGAAATTGATGGTAGTTTTTATATTTAAATATTACCAGCTGAACAATTGTTACTACTGCTTATGTTGGAGATATCTTCTAGAGCGTCTGTTAAGTGTCTCGAAACACGACGCTTGGTACCCCATATTTGCTTCTTCTGAGTTATACAGGACTATGTCCCTATATAAATTTGAATAAATTGGTAAGGCTGATAATATTAATAATTATGAGAATCTACCGCAATATTTCTGAGCCAAAACGGCAAACTACTGATTATGATGTCCTGTGGAATGGGGAGGACCAGGGATTAATTACATCCTGGGAAACGGGTAGAGATAAAGCAAAATCTGACCCAGGGTTGGCTGCACGGGCCAAAAATGGTGAATTAGTTATGTTGGGCTGGAAGGGTGGCGTGGATAAGCCCCTCAAAACTAAAAATAAATATGGTGGGCTGCTTTATGTGGCTATGTGGCAAGGTCTTCGTGGTGAAAATCTCGATATAGATCTAGAGAGTGAAATACGAATGACATGTACACGAACCGGCGTGCCCATTACTTATACCTCTAACGTTAAATTACTTTGCGCTTCTGAGGAGTCGGATGACTAAGGTATTGGTGCTTGATACAGAGACCACAGGGGTGTCTAGCTCAGACGAGCCCATTGAAGTTGCTGCGGCTTTATATGAAGTAGATTCGTCTGGCAATTTAGTCGCTAAAGTTGGCTCCTATTGCGGTAGACGTGAGCCATCAGTTCCAATTAGCTTCATGGCGCAAAAAGTTCACAAGATCACGAAGGCTGATCTTGTAGGTAAGGACTTTGATCATGACAAGCTTAAGGCTCTAATATCTAACGCCGACATAATTGTTGCCCATAATGCTGATTTTGATGCTCGAATGCTTGAGCCGTTATATCCCGAGATCAAGGCTAAGTCCTGGCGTTGCTCCCTAAATCAGTGGCCGTGGCGTCCAGCGACTGGTAAATCTTTATCCTGTATTGCTTCGGCACTTGATGTTCCGCAAACCGGGGCTCATTCAGCAGAAGGTGATGTAGAGACGTTATGCGCTTGTCTATTCCATCACTCCGGAAGCGGTGGCTATCTAAAAACCCTTTTGCAGGCTGATAATTACGTATTAAAAAATACGGGTCAAAATTCGTTTAAGAGAGCTGCCTCAAGCATAAGCCCCGAAGTTAATCAGGCTTATACAAATTTACTGGATATTGTTGGTGCCATTGTCTCGGATGAGCAATTACATGACTCCGAAATAAATTTTATTAATACCTGGATTGAGGCACATTCTGTAGTTGCCTTGCAATGGCCTGGTAACTTTATTTCTCAACAAGTTAAACAAATTCTTTCAGATGGTTTTATATCTGAGGATGAACGTAACTATTTATTAAGTAGCCTTAAGGATATTTCACAAGGCGCCCTTGAAAAAGTATCTGAAGCTGCAGAGGAAAGTGATTTTCACCCGGATGAGTTGGATGTGATTGAGTTTTCACATCATACTTTTTGTTTAAGTGGTAATTTTGTTTACGGCGATAAAGATAAATGTGCCGATGAAATTACTAAAAGAGGCGGGCTAATTGCGGCCGGGGTTACTAAGAAGCTAAACTATTTAATAGTAGGTAGCCTAGGAAGCGACCAGTGGAAGCATGGAAATTTTGGCACAAAGGTCGAAAAGGCTATTCAATATCGCTCCGATGGAATTCCTATAAAGATAGTTCACGAAGAGGCTTGGTCTAAATTTCTTTAATTCAACCGTCACGGAACGTGACACCATTTAGTGTCGGTTTTACCAACTCTACGCCTGTAGATGCCATATCAAAACCATTGGATTCCACTCGATTCCAGTGATCTCGGTGCGTGCGCCACACCTGATCTAGCTAGGCTTAAGTCATTGTTTCTGCAATTGTTTTAGCTCATTTTTAAAGCTTCTAAGGCGTAGGTCGCACGTTCGAATCGTGCTGGGCAGGCCAAAAACCCCTCAAGACTCATCCAAAATAGCTTTTTAGCAAATTCCTTGACCGCCTTCTTTTCCAGGACTACGATTTATTTCCGCTATTTCATTAGGAATGGGCATCAAAATGAATGCATTAAGTGAGACTGTCGAGAAATTAAAACAGACTGGAACTATCGGTCTGGAAGACTTTAGAAATCTCAAGATGAAAGATGTTGAAGCTCTCACTGAAGAAATCAAACAGTGGTGCCTTTATGGAAACGGTAAGCCTGAAAAGTTAGGCAGAACACATCAAGAGCACTAGAGGCTAATCTTCCAAATCCTCACTGCTGTCATCGATCCTATATTCCACTTTAATTTTCTTTAAGACCGGATGTAAAAGCGCATTCTTGTCTTTTGACGTTGGATCAGTTAAGTAACAGTAACCGTAAAATGGAATCGGCTCTTTTTCCATCAACTCGCGATCTTCAGTAGTAAAGGTAGTCATTGACGCTCTCCCTAAATTATTTAGAAGTGGTTACCTATGGGCTGTTAGAGAAATCTGAGGAGACCAGTAAGGAGCAGACTTGCTCTTCATCTCCCATAAGTAGTCTTTATTCTTGATGAATAAATGTGACAAATCTATCGTGAACTGAAATATTTTGGATTAAATTTTAAGAGGTGAAATTGTCATAAATGGCCTTGATATACAGGCTCCAAATATGACAAAGAGCTTTAAAAATTCACAGAGCTGTCATAAGAAAAGTAGAGCATCACAATCAAGTTCAATGACACATTGAAGGAGATAGAAAATGCTTGATCAAAACCAAAGCGACAAAATCATCGATTTAAGAAGAATGTCCGCCGAATATTATCAAAAGGCCGCGTGGAATCAATTATTGGCCCTAGATAACTACAGGGAAAAAAACTTTGAAGCGGCAGAGCGTTTTGCACAACTCTCATTTGAGGATCAGATGGCGGCATCTGAGTATGCAGAGTTAGCTGATGCGGAATCTTCTCTATACCTTGAGCTAGAGGAATAAAGTTGAGAATTGGAATTAAAAGCCTATGGTTTAAAGCAGTTTTTGCAACAACAGCCCTCATATGTGTGCATACACAAGTCATAGCTCTTACTGTTGCTAAGAGTGATATTTTGCTACATATTGTTTCTCAGTGTGTAGATCCTTCAAAAGAAAATTATTGTAGTAATTGCATGCTACCTCGGCGTGAGGCCAATTGTGGCGGCATTACTGAATGTAAAAAAACAAATGAAGTGTGGGCACTCAATACAAAATATGCTGCAATACGTGATATCAAGATGTGTGGATGCCCTGCAGAATTTATCCATGGTCTTGCGCTACCCAGGGAGGTTATCACTGGAGTTGAGGATCTTAATCGCGAAGAGGGTATTTGGCAGTTTGCTTGGGATAATGGAATAGAGCGCATCGAAGCTCAATCACTTGCATTGGTTGTTAATCCCAAGTCTCAACGCAGTCAAAATCAATTACATGTCCACATACTTAGATTGGATCCAAATGCGAGAGCTCGTTTTGAGCAATTCACCCCTGTTTATGTAGATAACTTGGAAAGTGTTTGGTTGGTTGCTGCTAAAGCCGCCAAATCCAAGGGGTTAAATGATTACGGTGTTCTAGTAGCCAAAGATCTTAAAGGCAAATTCCTGGTGTTGGTAAGCCCCAATAGCCCAGAAGCCGCCTTTACTGTTTGGAAGTGTAGTTAGATCAGTATCATTATGGCGCGTTATTTATTAGCTTATTTTTATTCCTAGGGGAGCGGCTGTGATGTAGCCAACAGCTGCACCAAAGCGATCTTTATAATTCTTTTTAATTAGTGGATCCAAGGTTGGTTTGACGGTGTTATGGAGCTTTCCTAGCCAGTCGCCTGGATGTTGAAAGTTTGCAGTGATATACATCCAGCCATTAAGGTCATCCACCACTCCAAGTCCCGTTGCTTCAGCACCTGATGGCATTGAGGCTATGCGACTTAGCTTCTTGGTATCAACGTTATAAGCCCATATAAAGTTATTTACATGAGTGCTGCTATCTTCGCCAATAAAGAGCGTTCTTAGCTTTTCTGAAAACTTTAAATTATCCGGATTAGAAATCTTATTGGGATTAGCGAGATTGCCTAATGGGTCTTGCTCAATATCTTCTCCAACCAGGAAGGCCGAGATTGTTGTTGGTACCCATGCGCTATTGATAGGAGATCCAGACTGATCTTTTTGATCGCCGGAAAGTTTACTAGTCATGATGCCGCCGGCAATTAATGGCTTGGATACCTCAATATTACTTTGTGCATTCCAGCCTTTTCCACTTCTAGTCATGGAGTCTTGAATATTTTGCAAGGCAAAGTAGGCAACCTTATCTCTAGTATTTGCTGTCGTTCCTTCCATTTTGCTAAAGCCCATACTGCCACCCATTAAATAGGCATAACGGTGAGTTTCAAGAAACGCCGCGGCTTTTTCCATGCCGGGATTGAGCTTTACCCAATTGACTTTTCCATCATAGTAAATCTTCGTAAATGAAGGATCATTAGGATCAGTCTTTAAAACTGTCATGATGTCAGATGACTTTAGGGTGTTAGCTAGTTTTTTAATTTCATTGCTGCTAGCGTGACCTAGCTTAATCCAACTCAGTTTTGCACCTGCATCATTAGGGTCTATTGAAAAGCCGTCACCTAGTTTTGCAACGTATAAGGTGCCAGAGGAGAGATCCTCTTCTTTATCAGCAATAAAGAGAAACATACCGCTATTGGTGTAATCATCACCCATTAATACAGTTTTTCTATCAGGCATGACTTCCACTAATTCGTGTGAAATTCTTCCAAGGCAATAATGCTTTACTAATGTTCCAGTGCCATCGGCATTCACAGTCACTTCAGGCAGATGGCCATAGTTATAGGGATTGGCGCTAGTTTCATTGCCGTAGAGATTTTTACTAAAACTCTTAAATCTAGAATTTTCATGTGCAAATGGAGCATCAGGTTCATACTCCTCGCTCGATAGGTGTGTATTCCAAGGGGATAGACTGGAGCCACATGTAATCCAGAGCCCTTGAGAGCTAGCTGTATTTACTGGTGAATATTTGACTAAAGAAAGCTTTCCGTTATTTGGATTTTGATTTAATGTCAGTACCGCAATTTGAGAGGGTAGTTGCGCATACATCTTTTCGCCGTTTTGGTTGCTGTTAGTGTATTCAAATTGAACAACTGCAAACACTGTATTTCCAGATACGCCTTTAACATTTGACTTAGTGAGTTTTAGCAGGGACATGCCATCTGGGCAATCAGAAAAGAATTGCCTTTCTTTTCCAGTCACTGACGTATCCATGATAGGTCTGTTATGAATATCAACATAGCCGCCAGCCAAAACTTTGCCGCCATTTCCATCGGTAACCATGTCACCTGTAATAAAAAAAGGCTCATAAGCTAATTTATAAGTTTTCTTGAGATTATTTTGGGTTGTGATTTCTAGAAGAGATCCAACACTAGTAGTTGCCATAGCCTCTGGATTGCTCAACGATGGTGCATCCATTGGGATAAATTCAGCAGATTTATATGCATCAGATTGTGCGGCGAACAGTGATTTAGAGCTGAATGCAGCTGCTATACCAGTTGCCCCAAGGGGTAGCATTGGCGCACCCAGAATCATCTTCATCAAAGCACGGCGCTGTTGTATTGAGGTAATATTCATGGGCGGTATCACTGGTCCTTTAAAACTCTTATTTTGGGAGTTGAATATGACAGATTGACGAATCAATCGGTTTTCTACTGCCTTCTGCGTTTCTTCCAGGTATAGGGTTCGCCATTTGGGAATTTTCCGCTAGTGATCCCATCCGCACCGAATTTCCCCGCAATCTCTAGCCCATTAAATTTAATCGTAACAAACTCACCTAAATCCTTAGCCCATTGCATTGCTTCATCTAGCGTCTTAAATTCATACGTTTTTGAGTGATGTTCTATTGTGATCACTTGTTCAGTGATGTTGCTTGGATTGACGCTATACAATTGCTGCAGCTTAGTCACGTAGGGCTAAAAAGTGACCACATGGTCTAGAGCAAGAGTGATGCCGATTTTTTCGCCAATTGCATGATTATGGTGACTCGGCACAAGGGCTAATACCTCAACCCCAGATTGCAGTTTGAGAGTGTATAAAAAATCTGCACCCCTAAATGTTTTGCTAACGACTTCTGCATGCATAGGACTATTGTCATCATGCTGAATATCATCCTCGCGGATCAGCACGTCAATTTCTTTACCAATTTCGATATTGTGACCTTGATCCATTTCAAGTTCACCGATTTCAATCTGGACTTTATCTCCAGCTAGCACTTGACCCTTAACGAATACACCGCGACCAATAAAGTCTGCAACATAGCGGGTTGCTGGCTTGTGATAGAGCTCGTAGGGCTCATCCCATTGAAGTATTTTGCCTTCTGCCATCACGCCTACCTTGTCGGCAATGGCAAATGCTTCAACTTGATCGTGAGTCACTAAAAGGGCAGTAATGCGATTAGCCTTCAGAATATCGCGCATATCGCAAGCGAGCCGCTCTCGCAATTCAACATCGAGGCTAGAGAATGGCTCATCAAGAAGAATTAAATCGGGCTCTGGTGCCATTGCTCTGGCAAGTGCAACCCGCTGTTGTTGACCTCCACTTAGTTCATGAGGATATGACTTAGCTTTGTCCGAAAGAGAAACTTTGCTCAGCCAATCCATCGCAACTGCATTTCTTTGTTCGCTTGGAAGATGCTGCAATCCAAAGCTAACATTTTCTAGTGCATTAAGATGAGGGAAGAGGGCGAAGTCTTGAAAGACCATGCCAACACGTCTTTGGCCTGGCGGCACAAGTGTAGATGGGGAGCTTACTAGCTTAGATCTTAGGAAAATTTCACCTGATTTGAGGGGTTCAAAACCACAAATCGCTCTGAGAACAGAAGACTTTCCACATCCAGAGGATCCAAGTAGGCAGCCAATTTCACCAGCCATGAGCTCAAGATTGAGGTTTTTAATTGCAATGACGCCGTTATAACCATCCTGGCTGGGGTAGCTTACTTCAAGTCCTTGTATGGAAAGCAGTGCGTGTGCAGATTTCATTACTATAATTTTCTCACTAGTGCTAATGGTTTAATACATAGTGAGAGTCTAAACGGATTGCCGAATTCATGAAACCTATTATGGTGCCCCTTGCTGTGTTTCTATTTTTGCCACTATTTGGCTTGGTCATGCCATTTTTCTCTCCAGTAGCGGCAGGTCTAGATTTACAGGCTAATAGTACTCTCAGCCATTTATGGAGCTTTGTTCTCGGCGAATATATTGTTACCACTTTGGCATTAATTTTTGGTGTTGGAGCAGGGGTATTTGTTCTAGGAGTGGGTAACGCCTGGATTATTGCGAGTTACGACTTTCCTGGAAAAAAGATATTTCAATGGGCCTTAATTCTTCCATTGGCCGTGCCAGCTTATGTCATGGCCTATCTTTTTGTAGATCTCTTGCAGTTTTCTGGCCCGATTCAGACAGCACTGCGTATTTTGCTGGGAACGGATGCCTTGTGGTTTTTTCCTGATCCAAGGTCAATGGCTGGCGCAATTTGGTCTTTTTCCTTTTGCTTATATCCTTACGTATACCTCATCACGCGGACTGCATTTATAGAGCGTAGTCGACGTTTGATTGAAGTTTCTGAAACACTGGGCTATAGCCCATTTCAAGGCTTTATAAACCTGGTGCTTCCTATGGCAAGGCCCGCTATCTTTGCTGGCATGGCATTAGCCTTGATGGAGGTCTTAGCTGATTTTGGTGCGGTCTCCTATTTTGGCGTTCAAACTTTTGCTACCGGAATTTTTAAAGCCTGGCTTTCTTTTGGTGATCGTCTAGCTGCGGTCCAGTTGGCTTTGGGCTTATTGAGTTTTGTATTGCTCATCTTCTTTGTAGAGCAAAGTAGCCGTTCAAAGTTACGCTATTCTTCCCCCTCACAAGGTAGGTCACTGATAAAACGCCTCACTGGTAAGAAGGCCTTTTTTGCTTTTGCATTTTGCGGGGGAACCATACTTTGTGGATTCTTACTCCCTGCATTTGCTCTTTTGCAACTCCTGTTAAAGCAGGGGCTCTCTGTAGATATTCGTTATTTAGGCTGGTTGAGTAATTCACTGTCAGTGGCTTCGCTGACTGCACTGATTTCAGTAGCACTGGCGATTTTCTTCGCTTATTCAGTGAGAGTTCATGCTGAATTGAATTGGGTTAATCGTTTATTGAGCTTTGGTTATGCACTGCCTGGTGCCGTTCTGGCAATTGGCGTTCTTTCTTTCTTAGAGTTTTTTCAACTAGCTTGGTGGATGTCCGCTAGCTTACTGGTTTTGGTATATGCCTATTTAGTTCGTTTTTTATCCTCAAGTTTGCAAAGTGTTGAGGCAGGTCTTTCTCGCATTACGCCATCTATGGATGGTTCAGCAGCGTTACTTGGTCTTTCGAAGTCTCAGATTCTTAGAAGGGTTCATATTCCCTTGCTTAAACGTAGCCTAATGACAGCAGGTCTTTTTGTTTTTGTAGATGTGATGAAAGAATTGCCAGCAACGCTACTGCTAAGGCCTTTTAACTTTGATACTTTAGCAGTTGCTACATACCAGTTGGCTGCGGACGAGCGCTTGGCGGAGCTTGCCTTGCCTTCACTAACCATCGTTTTGGTCAGTCTTTTACCTGTTTTATTGCTCTCTAGGGTTATTTCTAAATCTTAATTGATAATCATTCGTATTTGTGATAAACTGAGCTTTATCTCTTTTATCGCGAATAGTCATGAATCAGCAGCAACTTTTGAAATTTCTCGGAATTCCGCTTATTTTCATGGGACTCATAAGTATCGGTTCCACTCCAGCTCAAGCAAACGATAAAGAATTAAATTTATATTCTGCTCGACATTACCAAACGGATGAAGCGCTCTATAGCGATTTCACTAAAAAAACTGGTATCAAGATTAATCGTATTGAAGCAGATGACAATGCCTTGGCGGAGAGAATAAAAAGCGAGGGTTCCAATAGTTCAGCTGATGTCATTCTCATGGTAGATGCAGCCAGATTGTGGCGTGCTCAAATTGATGGTTTCTTTAAGCCCATTCATTCAAAATACTTAGAGAGTCGCATTCCGGCAAGCTTACGGTCAAAACCTGATGCTGAAGGTTCTACTTGGTTCGGATTTTCAACTAGAGCACGGCTTGTGGTGTACAACAAAGCCAAGGTGAATCCACAGGATGTCGATACCTACGAGAAATTAGCTGATCCCATCAATAAAGGCAAAGTGTGCACTCGTTCTGGCGCACATCCTTACATGCTGTCATTGATTGGCGCCATGATTGAGCGGCGCGGTGAGGTGGCTACTGAAGAATGGGCTAAAGGGATGGTGGCCAATATGGCTAGACCTCCAAGAGGCGGCGATACCGATCAAATCAAAGCCGTTGCTTCAGGCGAGTGCGGTGTTGCCCTCACAAACTCTTATTATTTAGTGCGCCTCCTCAGGTCCAACAAACCAGAGGATCAAGAGCTTGTGTCTAAGTTTGGCTTTATCTGGCCGAATCAGAAAACAACTGGAACACATATCAATATCGCTGGTGGCGGCGTTGCTAAGAACGCGCCTCATCCACAAGCAGCGATTCAGTTTTTAGAATACCTTGCAAGTGATTCTGCCCAACAGTATTTTGCAGACGGAAATAATGAGTGGCCAGTGGTTGTATCAGTCAAGATTAATAATGAAGGATTGAAGCTTTTGGGTTCATTTAAGGCTGAAAATATCTCTGTTGCTGCTATTGGAAAAAATCAAATCTCAGCTCAAAGACTTTTGGATCGTGCAGGCTATAAATAAACGTTTGAGCTGATTTTTACAGCCTCCAAGCCTTAGCCACCCGTTTAAATCCTACAGGGCAGGCTTTCCAAAGGCTCTTTAAGGGCTTATATTGCCGAAAGACACACTTTCTGAGTGGTCTAATTTGTTTTGGGGCAGAGCAATAAGCTTCTTTTAATATGTGATTCATTAGCCCTGTAATAAGAAATTCATCTTAATATTTTCTTTTCATGGAAATGATATGAAGACTTTGAAAGTTTGGTTCCTTGTTTTAAGCACATTTTTTGCTTTCAATACATTCGCCCAAGTTGTCATGGATAGCGGCGATGATAAGTATCAACCTCGAGTTGGCCAAGAAGGTAAAGACGTAGTTTGGGTGCCTACCACGAATGAATTACTCGCCATCATGTTGCGAACTGCCAAAGTCAATTCCACCGATTTAGTCTATGACCTTGGCTCTGGTGACGGCCGAATTGCGATTGCAGCTGCTAAGGATTTTGGTGCACGCGCTATTGGAATTGAATTTAATCCAGAGATGGCACAGTTAGCCCAACGAAATGTTGATCGTTCTGGTGTGAGTGATCGTGTGAAGATTATCAATGGCGATATCTTTGTAGAAGATTTTAGTAAGGCTACTGTAGTCACTATGTATTTATTACCCGAACTAAATTTGGCCTTACGGCCCACTATCCTCAAGATGAAACCTGGTACGCGAGTTGCATCGCATGCCTTTAATATGGGTGATTGGGATGCAGATGTTGAAATCGATAGTCCTGCTAGAGCCTATTACTGGGTTGTTCCGGCGCAAGTGCAGGGTGAGTGGTTGATTTCAGGGATGGAGACTGATAGAACGATCTTAAAGTTGTCTCAGTTTTATCAAAAAATTGGCGGCACTCTCCAAATTGGTAATAACACGCAGCCTCTTCTGAATCCTAAATTAGAAGGAGCGATTCTCAGCTTCACATACCTGGATCATGACAAAAGTTCACATTTTGTCATGATGTCTGTAGAGAATAATGAGCTCAAGGGCAAGTATAAGAGCAGGTCTTATAACGATAATGTCATTACTGGTAAGCGCCTTTAAGACTTGACGGGATGTCAGTAAATAACTCAGGGGTTACGCCTCAGCGTTTACTCAGCCCACTAGGCGCTATTGCTATCATTGTCGGCATCGTCATTGGTGCTGGTATTTTTAAAACCCCATCAATCGTGGCTGATATCACTGGCGATGTAGGTTGGGCTCTGACAATTTGGGCGGGTGGAGCCATCATCTCACTTGCAGGTGCCCTTTGTTATGCTGAACTAGCTACGCTTTACCCCCATGCTGGCGGTGATTATCACTTTTTAACCAAGGCCTATGGCAAGAATGTTTCATTCTTGTATGGTTGGGCTAAGGCCATGGTCATCAATACCGGATCAATTGCATTGCTTGCCTTTGTCTTTGGTGATTACATGACTAAGGTCATTCCTTTGGGGCCACACTCAGTGATTTGCTGGGCAGTATTAATCGTTGTAGTGCTGACTATTATTAATTTAGTCGGAATAGAGGCATCAGCGAACATACAAACAGCATTAACCGTTTTAGAGGTTTCAGGTTTAATAACTATTATTGTTGCCGGCCTTGGTTTCTTCACTTCTTCACTTCCAGCTGTTGAAAATCCGCCATTATTTTCTAGTACGCCGCAATTTGGCATGTTGGGCCTTGCAATGGTGTTTGTTTTGCTCACCTTTGGAGGGTGGAATGAATCTGCCTATATTTCGGCTGAACTGAAGGGCACAACACATACCATCGTCCGAGTCATTGTCTTCAGTCTTTTCATCATCTCGATCATTTATCTATTGGTAAACATTGCGCTAATAAATGGCCTTGGCTTAAAACAGCTGGCAAATAGTAAGGCAGCCTCAGCTGAATTGCTTGGCCTTGCTTTTGGTCCTATTGGAGAAAAGTTACTTGGTCTTTTTGTTGGTGTTGCTGCACTGACTAGTATTAATGCCACGATGATTGTGGGTGCCCGTACCAACTTTGCGATGGGTGAAGATTGGCATGGGCTTCGTAAGATGGCTCATTGGGAATCATCTCGGGGTACGCCGCGTTTCGCTTATATGGTGCAAGGTGTAATTAGCCTGGCCTTGGTTGGCTTTGGAGCTTTACAAAGTGATGGCTTTGAAGCGATGGTGGAATTCACTGCGCCCGTATTTTGGAGTTTCTTATTCTTGGTAGGCATTAGCGTATTTATCTTAAGAGCCAAGGATCAGAAAATTCGGGTGTTTTCGGTACCGCTTTATCCTATTACTCCATTGATCTTCTGTATTGCTTCTGCTTTTTTAGCCTACTCAAGTTTTAGTTATGCTCACAGCAAAGGGGCAGTATTGATCTCACTCTATGTCATGCTAGTAGGGCTTGTGGCACTGCTCATCCTACGGCTAAAAAAATCATTTTAATGATGGGCTAGATAATATAACTAATTACTTTTATTCCTATATCCTTTGGTGAGTGCAGCACTTAAAATCTTAGATACGCTTTAATTATTCGTAATATATTTTTATTGGGCTAATAAAATGAAAAAAATTATTGATCGCATTGATCATATTGTTTTAACTGTCACAGATATTGAGTTGACTACGCAGTGGTATGAGTTAGTAATGGGCTTTGAGAGAGAATTTTTTGTCGGACCAGAAGGACAGCCACGTTATGCGCTGCGATTTGGACAGCTTAAAATTAATCTACAAGATAAGGCTACCGAAACGCCTACTAAGGCAAGAGTTCCAACAATAGGCTCAGGCGATTTTTGCCTTATCGCTTCTGACTCATTGGATAATTTCATATTGCATCTTCAAAATATTGGCGTACCGATTGATGTAGGTCCGGTACCCAGAAGAGGGGCGCTGGGACCAATCCGATCTGTTTATTTACGTGATCCTGACGGAAATTTGGTGGAAGTTGCCGAGTATCTATGAATTGATAGTCCGATTTCCCAACGGTCAAATTGAGCTGGAGACGCTAATTATCAAGCATGATGCATGTGCACAGTACTTTCAGGCACAAAAGCTGAAAAACATTTAAAGTGTTTTTATGAATGATCCCATCCATTACACCCCGATTCAAATTTCTGATCGAGTTGCCCTATCTTTTACTAAGGGGATGCGCTTTTTTGCGGATACCTTTTTTAAGAAACGCTATGGGCACCGTGCTGTAGTTTTAGAAACGGTTGCAGGAGTCCCGGGAATGGTTGCTGGCATGTGGACACATTTAACAAGCCTACGCAGCATGAGGGTTGGCTATGGACCAAAGATTCGGACGCTTTTGGCGGAGGCCGAGAACGAAAGAATGCATCTGATGACCTTCATTGAGATTGCAAAGCCTAATCTGTTTGAGCGCTACCTTGTCTTGATAACACAGGCCATTTTCTGGAACTTCTTTTTCGTTATTTATGTATTTTTTCCACGTACGGCGCATCGTATTGTGGGTTATTTTGAGGAAGAGGCAGTCTATTCCTATACCGAATACTTAAAAGAAATTGATGAGGGGCGTATATCCAATGTGCCCGCTCCAAAGATTGCCATTGATTATTGGAAGCTTGGACCGGATGCAACTCTTCGAGACGTGGTGATTGCTGTCCGCAATGATGAAGCCCATCATCGGGATACAAACCACCAATTTGCTAGCGACTACGATTCATGATTTAAGCTGCTAATGTACGCTTGTACCTTCCAAGCTATCTGGGTAGTTGATTTCATCTAGGTTAGCTCTCCAATTAAATACCCATCTCTGCAAAAACTTCCTTGGCACATCGAAAACTATCGATTGCTGCTGGCACTCCACAGTAGATTGCCGTCTGCATCAAGATCTCTCGAATCTCATCTTTTGTTAGGCCATTATTAATGGCACCTTTTAGGTGGAGCTTTAATTCATGAGGGCGGTTAAGTGCTGTGAGCATAGCCAAATTAATCATGCTCCTAGAGCGACGATCTAGGCCCGGTCGATTCCAAATTTCATTCCAAGCATATTGAGTGACCAATTCTTGCATGGGCATATTGAATTCACCCGCATTCTTGATTGAGTTATCTACGTACTCTGAGCCCAAAACCTCACGACGGGTTTTCAACCCCTTTTCAAACGCATCTTTGTCCATATCCATTCCTTTTTATTGGTTAAACGTCAATATATTGCCACTATTAAAGCCTGTTTGTTTAACTTAGAATGGCTCAATGAATATTGTCAAATGCTGCATTCTCCTATTTTTAAGTGGCACTCAGCTCCTGACCGGATGTAGTACTAGCAAGCTAGAAGCGCGTCTTGAGGCAAATCCACATTGCAAGGACGTCTATAACGCTAAAACTGGTGCATTAATGCCATGCCCTGGCACAGATCGATCCTTTTATCTTGCGGTAGGTCTTGAAGCGCCAAGACAAGCTAAATCTGCACCAGTTACGAGCATTGCGGGAGATTCTTCCTCGACGAGCACCCCTGCGCTTGCTGCTACAACACCTACAGGCACGACTAGATCGCAATCTTCACCCGCTATGCAGTCGGACTGTAAACCTACCATTCATAAGAAGACAGGAGTTACCATGCCTTGTCCACCCCAAGATTAATTATTGTTCGGTATGATGAATTGAATTCTTTGCCGCTTATTATTTTTTGCAGCACTTTTATGGGATTAAAAATGAAGAAGATTGCTCTTATTGCTGCAGCACTTTCGATGGCCTTATTCATGGCTGCATGTAGTAATGCACCCAAACTTGCCACTGAAGCAATGCCTCGATCGGGATTTTTACCGGATTATTCACTGTTGGTGCCAATGTCCACTTCCGTTCCAGATGCACGCATTTGGAGATATAGAATCTCTGGAGTTAACCCTGGTGCTTATACCGCTGTTATCTTAGATCCGATCTATTTAAATCAGAGCGCGACTAAAGATGTAAGTGCGGAATCAATTGCTAAAGCCCGTGCAGCATTGCAAGCTTCCATGGTTGAAGCGGTAAACGCACGCGGCAATATCAAGATTGCGACCCAACCTGGCCCAGGCGTTGCTCGCGTTTCGGTAGGCATTACTGGCGCAGAGAGTTCAGCAAATAGTTTGCAACCATGGAATTTCACGCCTATTGGCCTTGCCATGAATGCTGCGGCATATGCCGGTGGAGTGAATGCCAAAACCCCAGCTCTATTAGTGGAGAGCAAGATTACTGACAGCCAGACTAATAAATTATTGGGTGAGGGTTTAGTAACCGTTCAGGGTGAGTCATTCAGAACCGCTGGCGGCTCTGTTGATTCATTTATTTCTATGGCAAAAACAGTCGTTAAAGTAGCTCTAGAAACCTCTGCAAACCCAAGTGCAACAGGTCAATAAGAGATATTCATGAGGACTCCTTCTAAAGCGATTTTGCTGTCTATTTGTGCAATGATGGCTTTATCGTTACCAGCGTATGCCGATGAGGCATCTCGTAATAAAGAAATTGCTGAGCGTTTTGCTAAATGCGATACAAATCGTGATGGCAAGTTGACCATGAATGAAGCTAAAGGATGCATGCCTCGTATTTATGATCACTTTAGCTATATTGATACCGGCAATAAGGGTTATGTTACCGTTACTGAAATTCAAAAGATTGCAGACCGCTAACGCCTCAAGAGCCTCTTCAGAGGCTCTTTTTTATTGGATACGATATGACTGTAGTATTTCCTGGTTTTGAGCAAAAAAGAATTACCGTCTCATCAGACGACGGTCCTATAGAGATTGCCTGTCAAGTCGGTGGTAATGGGCCACCCATATTGCTATTACACGGCTTTCCACAAACCAAAGCGATCTGGGAGTTGGTTGCTCCAGAGTTAGCCAAATCTTTTACTGTGGTGGCTTCTGATCTCCGGGGCTACGGACAATCAGCCAAACCTCATGGCAAAGCCGATCATTCAACTTACTCAAAGAGATCAATGGCAGCAGATCAGCATGCTCTGATGCAATCTTTAGGCTATCAGCAATTTTTTTTGCTAGGGCATGATCGTGGTGGCCGAGTGTCACACAGGTTGGCGATGGACTTTCCTGATAGCGTTTTGCGTTTGATGGTCTTAGATATATCGCCAACACTGACGATGTATGACAACACCACTATGGAATTTGCTAAAGGCTATTGGCATTGGTTCTTTTTAATTCAACCAGAACCTATTCCAGAAACCTTTATTGCTGCTAATCCGGAGTTTTGGATTAAGCAGCATATGGGTCGTCATGCTGGTACAGGCATTTTTTCTCCTGAGCGTTGGGCAGAATATCTTGCGGGCGCAAGCAATCCACAATGCATGCATTCCATGTGTGAGGACTATAGAGCTGCTGCCAGTATTGACTTAGCACATGATCGAGCCGATAGGGCTGCAGGTAAAAAGCTTAAGATGCCATTACGGGTCTTATGGGGAGAGCACGGCTTGGTTCATAGATGCTTTAAGCCAATTGAGGATTGGAAAGCGGTCGCTGAAAATATCTCGGGAAAATCCGTTTCTTGTGGCCACTATATTCCTGAAGAGTTACCTGGTGAACTCGTCACTGATGCGAAACAATTCTTTGTAAGATAACAAAGCAACTAGGGCGCTACTTTGGGAGGTTTTTTCCCTAATGGTGGGCAAGGCATCACAACATCAGCGTCAACAGCCAAAATCTTTTCATCCTTTTTTGGGTATTTGACCCTAGATAAAAGATCTCGAATCAGATTTAAGTGCGTGTGTTTCTTGTTATTGGCATTCACTACAGTCCAAGGTGCTTTTACAGAGCTGGTTTGTTGCAGCATGAGATCGCGTGCAACACTGTAATCATTCCACTTATGCTGCGCTTGTTCATCGATAGGACTAATTTTCCACTGCTTTAGAGGGTCAGCTTTTCTACTCTCCAGACGTTCTTCCTGCTCTTTTTTATCAATATCTAAGTAGTACTTGATAATCTGGATACCCGAGTCAACCAGCAAACCTTCAAAATCATTTACTGATGCCATAAATTGCCTGTACTGAGCGTCTGTGCAAAAACCCATTACTTTCTCGACCCCTGCACGGTTATACCAACTACGGTTAAAGATGCTGAACTCACCAGCTGATGGTAGCTCAGCAACGTATCTCTGAAAATACCATTCACCCTCTTCACGAGAGGAGGGTTTACCAAGCGCTACAACATGGGTTTCGCGGGGACTCAGGTGTTCAGTAATGCGTTTGATGGTGCCATCTTTGCCCGCAGTATCTCGACCTTCCAAAATAACCAATAAGCGCATTCCACCTGAAATAATTTCACGCTGAAGCTTCACTAGTTCAATTTGCAGAAGGCGAAGTTGATCTTCATAATCAGAATCGTGATGAGTTTCTTTGAGATCCTTGCTCACCACTTAAGCTTCTTCATTAGTAGTAGGGGCTGGCGTAGAAACTTTTTTAGTAGGCGCCTTCTTGGATACCACTTTTTTTCTAGGCGTTTTTTTGGCGGGAGTTTTCTTGCTGGGCGTCTTTTTTGCAGCAACCTTCTTCGCGGCTGGTTTTTTGGTTACCTCCTTTTGCTCAAGCTTATCTAAAGCTTTAGCCAGCTTATCGATCAACTTTTCACGTTCTGACTCTAACTTGTCCAGTTTTTTCATTAACTGTTTTACTAATTTTTTCTGACTCATGATTTTTAACCCCTTAGATCCAATATTGACTCTTTGATCCTACGGGTTATTTATGGGCGATTCAAGCGATTATGACAATAAAACTGCTTTTTTCTGATTGCTAAAATTGGTGCTAAATTGAATGAGCATGTTTAAAACTCTCTCATCTTTGCCCAAAACGGTTTGGTTAATCGGCTTGATAAGCTTTGTGAACGATTCCGCAAGTGAGATGTTGTATCCCTTAATGCCACTTTATTTGGCTTCCGTCTTAATGGCTGGACCCAAAGCGATCGGCATCATCGAGGGTGTCGCAGAGGCCACTTCTAGTTTATTCAAGCTAGTTTCGGGAGTTGTTGTTGATAAAACAAAAAATGCCAAGGTTTGGATTGTCCTTGGTTATTTTCTTGCGGGTATCGGAAGGCCACTGATTGCATTTGCTAGCTCCTGGGTTGGCGTTTTGCTCATTCGCTTTACCGATAGACTAGGTAAGGGCTTGAGAAGTTCTCCGAGAGATGCGTTATTAGCTGAGAGCGTTCCAACAAATCAACGGGGCATTACTTACGGCCTACATCGATCAATGGATAATGCAGGCGCGGTTGTTGGCCCATTGCTTGCTGCATATCTACTTGCGATTAATATTCCACTAAAAGAGATATTTTTCTGGGCAGTCATACCCGGCGCTATCACTGTTGCGCTAGCCCTTTGTATCAAAGAGCCTGCACGAGAAAGCCTCGTGGCATCAACTATCAAGTTCACCTGGAACCTCGATGGAATGCCAGTTGAATTTAAGCGCTATCTCTTTGCAGTGGGTTTATTTGCGCTTAGCAATTCTTCAGACATGTTCTTGCTCTTAAGAGCCAAAGAACTTGGCGTGCCTCAAGAACAGATTCCACTTTTGTGGGCATGTATTTCTTTGATTACCACCATATTTGGTACGCCACTTTCCGCTTTATCAGACAGATTTAGTCGCAAATACTTTATTACTCTTGCTTGGATGGCTTATGCACTGATATATGCGGCAATGAGCTATTCTGGTCTGACGGTTGGATGGCTTTTTGGAATATTCGCGTTATATGGACTATTTAAAGCAGCCACCGAAGGGGTTGAGAAGGCCCTCGTTGCTGACCTTGCTCCAAAGGGATTAACAGGCACAGCGTTTGGTTGGTTCAATCTATGCTCAGGAATTATGCTGTTGCCTGCCTCTTTAATATTTGGCTGGCTGTATGAATCTGTCAGCCCGACAGTGGCATTTTTATTTTCCGGACTCAGTTCGCTACTGGCAGTAATGCTGATGGCGTTTTGGGTATTTAAGCCTATTGATACAAAGCCAAAATTATCCAAAAACAAAAAACCCTAAATAAATCAGTTATTTAGGGTTTATTTTTGAAGTTCACTCTGGGTGAAAGTTATTGCTGGCCATGAAGCTAATGGTGCGTTCAAAGCCTAGAATACGGATGTAACGCCAAGCAATATCGCGATATTTGCTATCTAAATAGCCAATAGCCACTTCAGGCGTCCTTTTGGACAAGTCGATTTCTTGAATTGCACGGGCCCAACGTTTTAGTCTTGTTGACATCTTTGTCTCCTGTATGCCCATACAACGCATCAGAATTCGGTAGAGATGACAAGAATTACAAAATATTTAATAAATATTGAGGCTCAAAAGCCCTAAATTGAGACCACTTTATGGGGATTGAGGATATTTTGGGGGTCTAGGGCCCTTTTTAGGGTCTTCATGAGGTCATGGGCGACGGCACCCTTATGAGCCCTTAATCCCTCCAATTTAAGCTGTCCAACCCCATGTTCAGCCGATATGGAGCCTTGGCAACACTCAACCTGGGAATACACCAGCTCGTGGATCGCTTTTTCATTGGCAAGGTTAAATGCCTTGGGGTCAGATCCAAGGGGTGGGGCAATGTTGTAGTGGAGGTTCCCGTCACCCAAATGGCCAAAATTAATGATCCGCACACCTGGGTAGCGTTTTCTCATTAAGGCGTCTGTTTCCTGAATAAAGCTATCCAGGGAAGAAAGCGGGATGGTGATGTCATGTTTGAGATTGGCGCCTTCTTCTGCTTGTGCCAGAGTTATATGCTCACGCATATGCCAAAACGCATTTGCCTGACTTAGGTTGCTAGCAATCACAGCATCGCTAATCAACTCTGCAGTAAACGCTTCTTCTAAGATAGTTTCCAGAAGTTTGCGTACATGCTCTTCACTTTCATGATCAGAGAGTTCAATCAAGATTGTGAAAGGAGGATTGCCTTTTAAGGGGTTGGCCATTTGCGGAAAGTGCTTCTCATTGAGGGCCAAGGATTCTTGGGTCATCATTTCAAAGCCAGTGAGTAGCGAGGTTGCTCGTTTCTGAAATAGATTCAGCAAGGCAATAGTGGATGCAATATCTTGGCTTGCTACTAGAGTCGTCCATTGGGAGATCGGCAGAGGGTAGAGTTTCATGACGGCAGTAGTAATGATGCCAAGCGTACCCTCGGATCCAATAAACAGATCTCGGAGGTCGTAACCGGTATTGTCCTTGCGTAAGCCCTTCATGCCATTCCAGACTTCACCCTGAGCGGTAACAACCTCAAGACCTAGGCAAAGATCCCGAGTATTGCCATAGCGCAGTACATTTGTGCCACCAGCATTAGTAGCGAGGTTACCGCCAATCATGCAGCTGCCTTCTGCACCAAGACTTAATGGAAACAAGAAATCTTGTGCTGCCGCTTTTTCTTGAACGGCCTGCAAAATACATCCCGCTTCAAGAGTGATTGTTTGATTGGCAGAATCAATTTCACGGATTTGGTTCATACGCTTTAGATTCAGAATGACTTGCTGACCGGTCTCGTCAGGTGTAGCACCACCGCAAAAACCTGTATTGCCACCTTGCGGAACAATGGAGACATGATTTGCAGCGCACAGCTTCACAATCTTGGCAACTTCAATAGTTGTTTTTGGAAGGAGGACTGCTAGTGCTTTACCAACATAGCGTTTGCGCCAATCGGTTAGGTAGGGGGCCTTGTCTTGGTCTTGGGTGAGAACATATTTTTCGCCAAGTATGCTGCTAAATTGCTCGATCAAGCCATTCATGATTACTCAGCCTGAGCCTTTTTCTTGGCCAAGCTTTTGGCTTCTTGTTTGATTGGCTTTAAATAAATCAGTAAACAAACAAAACCAGTAGTTGCAAGAGCTGTCTCCAAAACCGCCATCCAAAAGTTTGCGCCAGTTTCAAGAATGCGCACCAAGCCTTCGGTGATGTAGAGCAGAATTAACATGGAAGCCCACTGCATGGTGTAAACCTTGCCTTTCCATAGACCGGGAATAGCAAAGAGCAAGGGTATACCTTTCAGAATGAGATAAGAACCGCCAGGGCGAAGGGGGGAGATAAACCATTCCCAACATACACAGAGAATAAATAAATCTACAAAGGCTGCTGTTGCAAGCAGCTGGTAGGGATTCTTCTCAAGAATTTTCTTCAGCATTGGGATTATTTTTTCTGGAGTCTAAGTGCGGTTTCAGCTAAGCGCTTGCCTTGAGCTTTCGCTAAACGCTGTTCCTCTGGGCTAATGGGTGCTCGCCCATCTGCATGTGCTAAATGAGTTACACCGTACGGACTGCCGCCGGTATTCGAGGACATTAAATCAGCCTCACTGTATGGCAATCCCACAATGATCATGCCATGGTGTAGCAATGGAATCATCATGGTGAGCAGCGTGCTTTCTTGACCGCCATGCATGCTGCCAGTGCTGGTAAAGACGCATGCGGGTTTTCCGATTAAAGCGCCGTTAAGCCATTCGGATGAGCTGCCATCCCAAAAATATTTCATGGGAGCGGCCATATTGCCAAAGCGGGTAGGGGAACCTAGCGCTAAGCCAATACATTCTTGTAGGTCGGAGTATTCAACATAAGGCGCACCTGCATTGGGTACTGGCGCCTCAGTAGCTTCACAAACTGTAGAAACTGCAGGCACAGTTCTCAGGCGTGCATTTACCCCGGGAACGCTCTCGACACCCTCAGCGATGAGGCGTGCTAGCTCCTTGGTTGCGCCATGGCGGGAGTAGTACAAAACTAAAATTTCAGCTTGGCTCATATTCTTCTCTTATGATACGGCGATGCGCCTTATTCGTAACCCCCAATTATGGCTTGCTTTGGGCAAACAGCTCTGGGAGCGTAATCGTGGTCTGAATTTGAACCAGATCGCTGCCAGCCTAGCATTTACGACTACCTTGTCTTTGGTACCAATGCTCACCATTGCAACTATCTTAATTGGTTATCTGCCCAGCGTCATTCAGGTAAAAAATGCTTTCAGAACCTGGCTTCTCGATACCTATATGCCGGGCGGTTTAAACCAGCAAGTCTTTAGTTATTTAGAGCAGTTTTCCTCAAAAGCGAGCGGCTTAACTTTTATTGGCTTAATCGGCTTAGTCATCACTACCATCATGACACTAGCAGTGATCGAGGCGGCATTTAATCAAATCTTTAAAGTACAAGAACGTCGCCCTCTATTTAAAAAGGTATTGATCTATAGCGCGGCTACTTTTTTAGGTCCCGTACTGTTGGGTGTTGGCATCTATCTCAGCGGTATTCTCTTTAGTGCATCAGAAGGCTGGATTGAAGCAGTCTCGTTTGGTTTTCGTCTACTCGCCGCAATTGCACCCATTTTTTTGGCGATCGCTGTTTACGCAGTTGTATATAAAGTTTTGCCTTATTCCAAGATTCTTTGGTCTGATGCTTTTTCAGGTGCATTCTTTGCTGCCATCAGTTTTGAATTAATGAAGTTTGGTTATGCCATTTTTCTAAGTCATACTGCCTTTTATAAAACAGTCTACGGTGCCTTTGCCATCTTCCCCTTGGGTCTCCTTTGGATTTATATGACCTGGTGGATAACTCTTGCTGGCGCCATCCTGGTTGCCAATTTACCCAATATCCGCAGCGGCCTCATTAGGGTTATTCGTTACTAAAACAAGGCTTAGAGCCCTTGATTGAATATGTCCTTGGGGATATATTGGGGTTGTACATACCTTATGTATTGTTTTTGGAGATCAAATGAAAGTTCGTGACATCTTGCGCGTCAAGGGCAGCACCTTATTTACGGTTGCACCTGACACAGTGCTTCAAACTGCTGTACTCGTCATGAGCGAACACGATGTTGGTTCATTGGTTGTCATGGACTATGACAAACTAGTAGGTATCTTGACTTTCCGCGAGGTTATCTCTGCGTTGGCAACACATCACGGTAACTTAGACGACATTCCAGTACGCACCGTAATGAATCAAAAGCCGCTTACTTGCAATATGGAAACCGAGATTGATGAGGTTCGTCGGATGATGTTAGTGGATCATGCTCGCTATTTACCAGTCGTTGATCAAAAAATGTTGATGGGCGTAATCTCTTTTTACGACGTTGCTAAGTCTGTTGTCGAAGCACAAGATTTTGAAAATTCGATGCTCAAAGCCTATATTCGTGATTGGCCAGAAGACACCGAAAAGGCTGCCAGCTAGCCCCTAAGCGCTTGTTTTAAGCCGATATTCCTGACAAATGACATAATGTCGATATGTCAGGAAATACTTTAGGTCTCCTCTTTACTGTTACCACTTTTGGTGAATCTCACGGTCCAGCGATTGGTGCCGTGGTTGATGGCTGCCCTCCGGGCATGCTTTTATCCGAAGCAGATCTGCAGTTAGACCTTGATCGCCGTAAGCCGGGCACATCTCGTCACGTTACCCAGCGCAAGGAAGAGGATCGGGTAGAGATTCTGTCTGGCGTCTTCGAAGGTAAAACGACTGGTGCACCCATTGGGCTGCTGATACGCAATACTGATCAACGTAGCCAAGACTACGGTGATATCTTGCAAACCTTTAGGCCGGGTCATGCCGACTACGCTTATCACCATAAATATGGCTTCCGTGATCCACGCGGCGGTGGTCGTTCCTCTGCTCGTTTGACTGCGCCTGTAGTTGCTGCAGCTGCGATTGCCAAAAAATGGCTTCATGAACAATATGGCACAGAGTTCTACGGCTATATGAGTCAGTTGGGTGCAGTGGAGATTCCCTTTAAAGATCTTTCTCAGGTGGAGAAGAATCCATTCTTTGCTGCAAATGCTGACATCATTCCTCAGCTCGAAACTTATATGGATGAACTGCGCAAAGCAGGGGACTCTTGTGGTGCCCGAATTGAGGTGCGCGCTCGCAATGTTCCGATTGGTTTAGGTGAGCCTCTCTTTGATAAATTGGATGCAGACATTGCGCATGCCATGATGGGTATTAATGCAGTTAAAGGTGTTGAGATTGGCTCCGGCTTTAAGTCTGTAGCTCAACGTGGCAGTGAGCACGGTGACGAAATGCATCCAGATGGCTTTGCTACCAATAATGCTGGCGGCACTCTTGGCGGTATTAGTAGCGGTCAGGATTTACGCGTATCTATCGCCATCAAGCCTACCTCCAGCATCATGAGTCCAAAGCAATCTATTGACTTAGATGGCAAGCCCATTACCGTTCAAACCAAGGGCCGTCATGATCCTTGTGTTGGTATTCGCGCTACGCCGATTGCCGAAGCCATGTTGGCTTTAGTGGTCATGGATCACGCCTTGCGTCACCGCGCTCAATGCGCAGATGTCATAGTGAGCGCTAAAGCGATTCCATCAGCACGGCCAGGCTCCAAAACTGATTGATTGATATAGATAGATGACATCTTCGCTTCGCTGGGCCTTCGGGTCCTTTTTCTTTTTATATTTTGCTTACGTCGGCTTAGTTTCACCTTACGCTAGCTTATTCTTTTTAGATCGCGGCTTTAGTGTCATTGAAATTGCAATCTTAATGTCGATGTTGCAAATCACCCGAATAGTTGGGCCTTTTTCCTGGGGCTGGCTTTCTGATTTTTTATCAAATCGCATAGGCATCATTCAGGTTTGTGCGTGTTTAGCGGCACTCGTTTTTCTATCCATTTATTTTTTACAGAGCTATATCAGCTTTTTTATTTGGATGTTTGTGCTCCACACTATTTTAAGTAGCTTGATGCCGTTGGGTGAGTCGGCAACGGTTCATGCATTATTTAAAGACAATTCTTTCGATAAGCGTTACGGGCGTTTGCGCTTATGGGGCTCTTTAGGTTTCATCTTTATGGTGCTTGCTGCCGGTGAGCTCTTTCAACGCAACACCATTGAGCTTTATCCGATTGTAGGTACAGTTGTTCTGCTCTCCCTCGCCGCAGTAACCTTCTTATTGCATGAGCCCAAGATGGAACGTCGCAAAATGGTGAGGGGTGAATTACTCGTCGTGCTCTTTAATCCAGATGTCCGTTGGTTTTTACTATCCGGATTCTTTATGGTGTTTGCACATGCGGCGCTGTACGTGTTTTATTCGCTCTATCTTGCTGATCTCGGTTATGACAAGTTCCAAATTGGACTTTTCTGGGCATTAGGCGTATTTGCGGAAGTGATCTTCTTTTACTTCCAGAGCAAAGTTCTCAGTCGCTTAGATGCAGAAATCGTTCTTCAAGGCGCATTTGTAGTTGGAGTAGTGCGCTTTATTTTGATTGCTTTTTTACCTATCACTTCAGTTCTTATATTTGCGCAAATACTCCATGCGGGAACTTTTGCGGCTCACCATAGTGCAGCAACTAAGTTATTACAACGCTGGTTTACTGGACCACTTCAAGCAAGAGGGCAAGCCCTAATGGCGACTGTTTCTTATGGCTTGGGAGGTACATTAGGCGGGCTTTGTGCGGGTTGGATTTGGGAGCTCTCTCAACCGCGTGATGTCTTTGTCATGTCGGCATTTGCCTGTGGTCTAGCTGGAATGGCCATTCAGAAACTGAGACCACGCCGCTACACTAGTCCTTAAGAAAGCCTTAAGGCAAAAAACGACTTACTGAATCTTGGCCTTAGCACGCAGTTTTTGCATCATCTCTGAGAACTTCGCTTTTTGCCAATTCTGATCAGCCATGATTACTTGTTTCAGTTGATCTTTGATCTCATCAAGGCTTGGTGGCTTCACATCACGAGAATCTAGCATTTTGATGATGTGATATCCAAATTGAGACTTCACGGGTTTATCAGTGATTTGGCCATTCTTGAGTTGAACCATCGCCTTTGAAAACTCAGGAACTAGGGCTTTATCAGAAACCCAGCCTAGGTCTCCACCATCCTTAGCAGAGCCAGGATCTTTGGATTTTGCTTTGGCAATCTCTTCAAAGTTACCGCCAGCCTTAATCTGAGCAATGATTGCTTTTGCATCAGCTTCTTTTTCGACCAAAATATGCTCTACGTGGTATTCCTTGCCGGTGTACTGGGACTTAACGGTTTCATACGCGGCCTTGAGGTCTGCATCTGCAACACCTTCTTTTTCAGCATAGTCCTCAAATACCGCTGCAACTAATACTCCAACGCGCGCTTGCTCCAATTGATCTCGCACAGATTCATTTTGAATCACTCCACGCTTATCGGCTTCCTGCAAAATTAATTCACGGGTAACCAGCATTTCACGGGCTTGATCACGTACTTGAGGATTATCTGGCTGACCTGATTTCTGTACCAATTTATCCAATTGGGCTTTAGGGATTGATTTCCCATTCACAATGACCGCGTTCTGAGCGAAGACGTTGCTAGATAGAAGACTTACTAAAAGGCTGAGTGAGAGAAGCTGGTGTGATTTCCGCATGGTGGTCAATAAATAAAAAGTTGGGGTAAATGGTTTGTTGCTGCTAAGTGTAATGCAGCCTTAAGTTGCGGCCTCTCCAGGCGCCATTGCATGAATGGTCAAGGCGTGGATTTCTAGTGGGATATGACGATTGAGGGCTGCATAGACAGCACGGTGTCGTGCCACTAAGTTCAAACCCTTAAATTCTGGGGCAACAATCGTGAGCTTAAAGTGCCCGCCGCCACTGGCTGCACCCGCATGACCAGCGTGTAAATGGCTCTCATCGTCAATCTGAAGATGTTCAATGGAAAATGCCTTTTGCAGATCTTGTTCAAAAAGGGCGATGCGGACTTGGTTGATGCTCATTCTGACGGATGCTCCATGTGACGCGAAAGCCAGATACCTTGAAGAATCACAAAGACCACTAGCAAACCTGTGCTGCCAAACAATTTGAAGTTGACCCAAGTCTCTTCAGAGAATTCAAAAGCAATGTAGAGGTTCAGAACGCCCATAAAAAAGAAGAAGATGGCCCAAGCCATATTGAGCCGGTGCCAAACTGAATGAGAATTCTCTGGCTTCAAAGTCACTTGCTTACCCATCAGCACTTGTATCCAATTCTTTCTAAAAAATTGGGCGCTAATAAATAAAGCACCTGCAAATAGCCAGTAAAGGGCAGTTGGCTTTAGCTGAATGAAGGTCTTGTCATGCAAAAAGATAGTGAGGCTACCAAATACAAGAATCATCACTAGGCTGATCCACTGCATCGCATCAATCTTGCGATGGCGATAATAGACCCAGAGGATCTGACCAATGGTTGCAACCATGGCGACAATCGTCGCAGTATAGATATCGCCAAATTTGAAGGCAATAAAGAACAGAATAATTGGGAATAGATCGAATAAAAATTTCATCAGGGGATTATCCAACTATTTGCATTGAGGGCCGTATTTATGGCTTGCTGGTGAGTTCAGCGTTAGCGCTAGGCTCAAAGCTTAAGGATGCAGAATTAATGCAATAGCGCAAACCGGTAGGGTCTGGGCCGTCATCAAATACATGGCCAAGATGTGCATCGCAGTTGGCACAGCGTACTTCAGTGCGGATCATGCCGTGGCTAGTGTCTTTAATCTCTTTAATGGCAGATTCTTCCTCGGGTTTGTTATAACTCGGCCACCCACAGCCTGCGTCAAATTTTGTATCGGATAGAAAGAGTGGCGTATTGCAACAGACACAGGTATACCGACCTTTATCCCAATGGTCCCAATACTTACCAGAAAAAGGTCTTTCAGTGGCAGCCTCTCTCGTCACTCGATATTCAATATCGCTGAGTAATTTTTTGTATTCTTGATCTGTTTTTTTCATATGAAGTTCCTTAAATGAAGTGAATGCAAATACACTAAGAAGAACAGCTGACCTCAATAGCACTTAATTCTGGCGGCGGGGGAGATGCGTATCCTTCAAATTGCGCTTGCTCATCAAATGGGCTCTCCAAAATTTGTAAGAGTTTGGCAAGCTCAGAAAAATCTTTCTCTTGGGCTTTTTCAATCGCTACCTGAGCCAGATGATTGCGTAATATATATTTTGGATTGACTCTATTCATATTGAGCTTGCGCTTAGCATCGACGCTTGATTCAGACTTTAAGCGGGCAATGTAATCACCAAACCATTGATCCATCGAGTCGCGGTCAATAAAGTCATTCCGCATTGAGATTTCTGTAGTAGGTGCTTCGGTATTAATATTAGCAAGCCCGCGAAACAGTGTTGTGAAGTCTACCTTTGAATCATGCATTGCTTGGAGGAGTCGCTCAATCAATTGAACATCATCATCTTGTTCAGTCGCCAGGCCCAACTTATGCCTGAATAGCTTTTGCCAAGCCTGTCCATAGACAACTGGGAATTGACTGAGTGCTTTAGTGAGGAGCACTTGAGATTCCTCTTGGGGGTGATTTAATTCAAGGAGCGGAATGAAGGCGCTGGCTAAGCAGGCCATATTCCAGTGCATGATTTGGGGTTGTCGGTGGTAGGCGTAGCGACCGCCTTGATCGCTGTGATTGCAAATATGATCGATTTGAAATTGATCCAAAAATCCAAACGGGCCGTAGTCAATCGTAATGCCCAACACGCTAATATTGTCGCTATTCAGAACTCCGTGACAAAAACCCACGCCTTGCCATTGGGCAACCAAGCGAGCATTTCTCTCGCAAATCTTGTGAAACAGTTCTAAATACGGATCTTGAGCGCTACTGCAATCTGGATAGTGCTGATCTATCAATTGATCAGCAAGTTCTTTTAGTCGAACAATATTTTGTGTGGCAGCGAAATGCTCGAAATGCCCAACGCGCATAAAACTGGGTGCTAAACGAGCGCATACCGCAGCGGTTTCCTTGGTCTCACGTATTACAGGTAAATCTGAACCCACTACAGAAAGCGCTCTGCTAGTAGGAATGCCTAAAGCGTACATTGCTTCGCTGCATAAAAATTCTCGTATGGAAGAGCGCAAAACAGCTCGGCCATCACCCATGCGTGAGTAACGTGTTTTACCGGCGCCTTTGAGCTGCAGCTCTTGGTTAGCAATTTCGCCCAGCAAGATTGCGCGGCCATCGCCTAATTGACCAGCCCAAACACCAAATTGATGACCGCTGTAAACCGTTGCAATGGGTTGTGAAAATTGAGATGACTGCGTTACCAAGGAATTCCCCGCTAAGACCGCCAGCCAAGATTCATCTTGTGGATAGCCGTTCTCGTTTAGAGGAATATTGATCAATTTCGCTGCCGAAGATGAAAAGCCTACCCAATAGGGCTCTGGAATAGGGCTTGGTTGGAGCTCTTGAACGGCGTCATCGCCACGTAAAGTAAAGGCCATGGCAACTATTCTAGGTGGATTTCACAAACGGTGTTTGAGCTACTAAAATGACCCCATGAACAAAAATGTCCAAATCAATCCCCAAGCCCAACTTGCCAATTTAGGTGAGGAATTAAATGTCCCATTTTTAAAGTTGCTAGGGGTTCGCTGCCTCAGCGCAGAAATGGGCAAAGGGGAGATTTTGCTGGCCTTGAAACCTGAGCACACCAATACTTGGGCGGTAGCTCATGGTGGCGTACTTCTCACGCTGATGGATGTGGCCATGGCCGTTGCTGCTAGATCTGGAGATCCTGCTGACCGCAGCGTCGTTACGATTGAATTGAAAAATAATTTTATGCAGGCTGCCAATGGAATCTTACGAGTTCGCGCTGATACCGTTCGTAGAACAGCTACTATGGCCTTCTGCGAGGCCAAGCTCTATAATGATCAAGGTGAAGTATGTTGTATGGCGACAGGCACGTTCAAGTACCTCAAGCGATTAGCAACTCGGAACGCCGATGGTGACCGCGTTGTAAATGACGATCTACGTGGCGAAATAAACGATTAAGAAAAGATGGGCCATTAAACTGGTGCAGCACTCAGAGCACCAGTAATTACGTCATGACCAACAGTGCCCGTAGCATCAAATCGACGCTCAACCATTTCAAACTGACCATCTTTACGTACCCTCAGCACAGTGCTTGAGCGCGTTCCATAAGTATCCGTTTTAATAAAAGCAGGTGACAGGGCTTTTTCCCATTCACGGCTAACACCTGTATTGGGTAACTCATGATCACTTGCATGATGTGTATCGGATAACAGCTTTAGATAATGGTCTGCATTCTTCAGTTGACCGCTATCCATCGCAAGAGTTTGAGCAAAAGCGGCCACTCGATGATTGACCTTAGGCCATGGTGTATCTAGCATGGCATTAGAGAGCCCGTAGACTCCAGCCTCCAGCGGTTGTTGGGGGAAGACTTTGCGTGGACGAATCGTTTGACCCATCATCATGCGATTACTTACCCAATGCATCTGCGCATTTTCAGGATTACTTAAATCAGCCATCAAAAGATTAAAGCCATTGTAATTTTGGAAACGCTTTACATTCTCTTGAATAAAAGTGGCTGGACCATCTTTGCCGGCAAGATACATTAATGACAGCTCACCACGTGTTCTGGAGTCTGGATTTTTTTCGCTGGGCGCTCTAACATTAGTGAGCGCTGCGAATTTACCGGTTTTCGTAAAACCTAACCATGTGCCGGGACTTCCTAAAACATCTGCACGATCTCTGCCAGCTAAAACATGTGGGTGTTCAGGCCACCAAGAAATGCCAGCAGTGTCGCGCTCGTAAAATTCATCGCGATTAGCCGCAACTACCAATGGGTAGTCTGGATGAGATTGCCAGGCAAAAAGGATGAGACACATGTCTACTAAAAGTCCTAAATTTCAATTAATGGGTAAGGCAATGAATCTATTTTTAACACAGGTCCTTGGGCACTTCCAAGATGAATATTCCCACTTTCGAGCGCCTCTAATTTGCACTCAAGCTGGAGGTCGATTCGGCGGGGTTCTAGAGGGGAGAGGGCTGATAGAACCACCATCCCTGCTGGCTGGGATGGGTCATTTGAATGGAAAAGCTCAATTCCTGGGGCTGCAGAATGGTTGGTCATGGCATCGAGCTCAATATGAGCCAGCTGAAGACGTCTTTTAATCGCCCCACGATATTGGCTGCGAGCCACAATTTCTTGTCCTGGATAACAACCTTTTTTAAAGTCCACTCCAGCAACCGATTCAAAGTTAATCATTTGCGGAACAAATTGTTCCTGTGTTGCTAGAACAATTCTAGGGATAGCACTCATTACCTCAAGATGATCCCATTGAGTTGAGTCACCACTCAAAGATTGATTTGCATTCACTCTTTGTGCCAATAATACTCGTGCAGAAGATTTTTCATCTACTAAAACATCTGGTAGACGCAGAGCAATCTGATCATCACCAATAATAAAATCTGCAAGATTTGCATTGCTGTCAGTTAGCCCAGAAATATTCCACTCCGATGAGGCATCCGTTACTTTGACTTTGGAACGTAAAACAAACATGGATAAACGCTTGGTTGTAGTTGCTGCAATATCTTTTGAGATAAATAAAGCAAAACGATCATCCGTGGTTTCATCACTAGGAAATAGGCCAAGCCAGGCGCTCGCAAGCAGCCTTCCTTTTGGATTGCAGTAACCAACCAGTCGGACAGAACTATGGCCCTGGGCGATTTGCGGAGAAAAGGTGCGATTTAAGCCTAAAACAGAGTTGCTGAGCTGATTCTGCAGAAAACTGGCTGCATCTGCACCCTCAACCAAGATGAGGCCCCATTGAGGAAGGGTTACTTGATTTGGCATGTTTTGGGATGTATTTGTCATGACCCTTTTATCATAGCCTGATGAGCAGAAAAATTCAGGGAAGGCGTTGCTTTCCCAATGGGAAATCAAAGAGTCAAGTTTTAAGAACCTGCTTCTTAGGCCTTCTTGCAACGATTGGCATTTTCTATATCAGCCTCTTTGTATGGCCAGTGGTCCCAGCCCACCCAAATATTGCCGATTTGAAGTCATATAAAGTCAAAATCAAACCCCAATCAGGCCTTGCTAGTATTTCTGATCAACTTAGAGAACAGGGTGTAGCAACACATTCATTATTTTTTCAGTTAAGTGCAAGGGCTTTGCTAGTTGGCTCGAAACTTAAGCCAGGCACCTATCTATTGCCAACAAGAGCAAGCTTGGCGACCATTCTGTTTCAAATTGCACGGGGCGATAGAGTCAAAGAAAGCATTGCCATCATTCCAGGAATGACTATTTGGCAATTGAGAGCGCTGATCGATTCACACCCAGCGCTCATACATCAGACCAAAGGTTTCAGCGCAAAGGAATTACTTCAAAACCTCAATCTCAATTACCCTGGACTGGAGGGGGCGTTTCTTCCGGACACCTATGTCTTTGACCCCGATGATTCTGATCTGGATATTTATCGCAGAGCATCGCATGCTATGCAAAAGCAACTATCCCAAGTCTGGCTGCAAAAAGAACAAGGCTCGCCATTAAAAACATCTTACGAGCTCTTAATACTGGCCTCCATCGTTGAAAAGGAAACAGGGCGATCCAGCGATAGGGCTCTGGTCTCTGCCGTCTTTACCAATCGGCTGAATAAAGGCATGTTGCTCCAGACTGATCCCACGGTAATCTATGGCATTGGCCCTAAATTTGATGGGAATTTACGTAAAGCAGATCTTCGCAAAGACAGTCCCTACAATAGCTATATGCGCAAAGGATTACCCCCAACCCCCATCGCTATGCCAAGTAAAGAATCTATTTTGGCAGCTGCTCACCCTGCATCAAGTAACGCACTATTTTTTGTAGCTAAAGGGGATGGCAGTAGTCACTTTTCTCAGAGCCTTAGCGAACATGAGGCGGCAGTCGATCAATATCAACGCAAACTAAAAACTGCACCCCATTAATGAGATTGAATTCAATATGACATCAATGTATCCAGGATATTTCATTAGCTTTGAGGGAATCGATGGCGCCGGCAAGAGCACTCATATCGAGGCATTTCAAAAGCTCATGCAAGAACGCTATCCAAATCGTGAAGTCGTGATGACGCGCGAACCCGGCGGCACGCCTTTGGGCGAGCAACTTAGGGGGCTACTATTAGATGCCCCCATGAATTTAGAAACAGAAGCGCTGCTAATGTTTGCCGCTCGTCGTGAGCATATTGCCCAAGTCATTGAGCCTGCCCTCATGGCCGGAAAAATAGTGATTTCAGATCGATTTACCGATGCGAGCTTTGCCTACCAAGGAGGAGGGCGGGGTCTCAGCATTGATAAGCTAAATGAGCTTGAGCGTTGGGTTCAAGGGCGTTCTAATGGTTTACTGCAACCCAATTTAACGATCTTATTTGATTTGCCTGGTGAAGTTGCTGAAGTACGTCGCTCTAAGGTCAGAGCACCAGACAAATTTGAAAAAATGGATTTGAACTTTTTTGAAAAGGTTCGACAAGAGTATTTACGTCGCGCTAAGGAAGATCCAAAACGCTTTCACATGGTAGATGCCACTCAGACTCCAGAAGTGATTTGGGATGGCTTAAAAAAGCTCGAGTTCAATATCTAGATGGGTGAACTCATGTTGGCTGAACAAAAAAAGTCTATTGCGCCATGGTTACAACCGCTCTGGGATAGCATGGATTTTGCTAGTTTTCCCAATGCAATTCTTCTGCATGGTCAACCTGGCATTGGTAAATTTGCATTTGCCCTTGAGCTTGCGAAGTCGCTTTTATGTGAGAGCGCTCACGAGGCCTCACGCCCCTGTAATCAATGTGAAGCCTGTCATTGGTTTAATACTGGCAATCATCCAGACTTCATAGCGCTTGCTCCCGAAACGCATCGGAAGTTTTTGCCTCACGCGGATTATGAAAGCGATGAGGCTCCTAGAAAAGGTAAAGTAGTTCGCGATGACTCCGATGGTGAAGTGAGCGAAAAGAAAGAGAAGAAAAATATCTCTATCGAAGAGACTCGTAGCGCAATAGAAAGCTTGTCCATTGGCTCACATCGTGGCGGCAATCGCGTTATTTTGATTTACCCATTAGAAATGCTTCGCTCTGATTCAGCCAATACCTTATTAAAATCCCTGGAAGAACCGCCAGCAAATACCATTTTTATTTTGCTGGCAGATCGCCTTGATCGTGTTTTGCCAACTATTCGATCACGCTGTCGTTTGCTTTCTGCCCCACGTCCTGATCGGGAGCAGGGCTTGGCTTGGTTGCATACAGAAATTCCTAATATTGACGGGCTCAAGGTTAGCGCTGCTGATATCGAAACAGTCTACGACGAACAGGGCGGGGCGCCATACTTAGTGTTAGATTCACTGATTGCCAGAAACAATAAAGATGAAAAAGATGAGTTAACGCTTTCTATTCAAGCTGCTCGTTATTTACTTCAGTCTATGTCTCAAGGTGTTCGTATCAATTGGCTTGATGCCGCTGAAAAGACACATAAAGCTCAATACAGCTATTTACTACCGACAATGCAGCGTTGGACTTCAGATCTACAAGCAGTCTCGCAGGGAGCCAATCCTCGCTATTATCCAAAGCATCTTTCCACACTTCAAGGTCTAACCCGCACAGCAAAAATCCCCAAACTCCATGACTTTTGGAAGTCTTTGATTAAGGCCCGCCGTCATGAGAATCACCCTTTGGCGAACCGTGTCCAGTTAGAGGCTTTACTTTCTCAATACCAACAAGTATTTGAATCTTAAATTTGGCTGAGGCAGTCTAAAATAGCGAGTCATGTTCATAGACTCCCATTGCCATCTCGATTTCCCAGAATTTCAGTTTCGCTTGCCCGAAGTGCTTGCGAATATGAAATCGGCCAGTGTGAGCAATGCTTTGTGTGTTTCGGTAGATTTACCGGATTTCCCCAATGTTTTAAAACTTGCCCAAGAGCATTCTCATTTATATGCGTCTGTAGGCGTTCATCCTGACTATGAACATACGCCTGAGCCCACTTATGAGTTTCTGGTGGAGACAGCCCTAAAGCATCCTAAGATTGTTGCTATTGGCGAGACGGGTCTTGATTACTACCGGATGGGTGAGCGCAGCTACGAATCCATGGAATGGCAACGTGAACGTTTTAGGACCCATATTCGTGCTGCAATTGCCTCTAAAAAGCCCTTGATTATTCATACTCGCTCTGCATCTGAGGACACGATTCAGATCCTTAAAGAGGAGGGCGCAGATCAGATTGGCGGTGTGATGCATTGCTTTACTGAGAGCCTAGAAGTAGCTCAAGCAGCTATGGAATTGGGTTTTTATATCTCATTTTCAGGGATTGTGACCTTTAAAAGCGCCAAAGACTTGCAGGCAACCTGCAAAGAAGTTCCGCTTCATCGAATGCTCATTGAGACAGATTCACCTTATCTGGCCCCCATTCCATATCGCGGCAAGATCAATGAGCCGGCATGGGTAGCCAAAGTTGGTGAATTTATTGCCACCCTTAAAAACGTGAGTGTTGAAGAACTTGCAGAACAAACTTCAAAGAACTTTTTTGATTGTTTTCAAATAGATAGAAGATATACATGAGATTAAAGTTGAATAAATTTGGCATTGCCTTTTCGCTTATTTGCCTGGTAAGCCAGCTTTCTCAGGCACAAACCCCTGATCAAATTGCTGATTTCGCTAAGGCAGCTAAATTTGATAATGTTTCTGAGGTCAATTTATTACTTAAAAAAGGCATAAATCCCAATACTGTAGATGCTAACGGCAATCCAATGCTGATTTTGGCCATTAGAGATAAATCTAATAATGTCATTGATGCATTATTAAATGATAAGAGGATAGATGTTGATTTATCCAATAAAAGTGGTGAAACACCGCTAATGATGGCATCCATAGAGGGCAATTTACCGCTTGTTAAAACCTTGGTTTTGGGGCACAAAGCACAGCTAGACCATATTGGCTGGACTCCATTGCATTACGCCTGTGCCAAGGGGCATTTAGAGGTTGCCCAATTTTTAGTTGCCAATGGTGCCATTGTTGATTCATTGAGTGCAGGCAATACAACGCCTCTGATGATGGCGGTCCAATCTGGCAATGAGCAACTGGTGAAGTTTTTATTGGAGAAAGGTGCGGATCTTCAGTTCAAAAATGCCAATGGCCTAACGGCTATTGATATCGCTGATATCTATGACAAACCCTGGATAGGAGATGGCCTTAGGTCACGCTGGCTGAAACTTTATAAGCAAGCCTACAAAGGGCCAGTTAAGCCTACAACTCCAAAGTCCCCATAATACTATCTGCGTATAATCATTATTATGTCAAATAAGATATTTCTGTAATCCAACCCTTACTCTGCCATGTTCCTAATAGACCTTTTCCGTAATGCTGACCTCCCTAGCTTTGAAACTCTGTTTCGTGAAATTAATGTTGACATGGGAAATGGTCAAATATGGGAAGTTGTAGTCATAGCATGCGGAATGCTCGCAGTTCATGGCATAGCAGTGCTTGCTATTGCCGGAGCATTTCATAAGATAGATTGGTTTATGACAAAAAAGCGTATCTACGGGGCAAGCTTTTTGTCTTATTTTGTAGCGATTCTCTTAGTGATAGCGAGCCACTTAGGTGAAATAGTTGTTTGGGCCTACATCTGCGTAGCCTTAAAAGTTTTCCCCACCAATCCACAGACCTTTTACTTTGCCGGTGAAATGTACACAACAGTTGGATACGGTAATTACAGTCTTTCTGAGCAATGGAGAATTTTGCCGATCATCATCTCGTTTTCTGGAATCTTTGCAGTATCGATGTCTGGCGCAGCCTTGTATTCAATGATGGGGGCTTTGCTGAATCGACACAGCCAAAATCCTAAGTCAGGAACTGGCTTTTAATGGTTTAAGGCTTTGTTCCTGCTGGTAAGGGGCTCTTTTGGATAAAGATGAGCTCAAGCACCCTGCCATTAGCCTCCCGAGACCGAATCCTTCCTGGCAGCCAATCTAAGTCTTTGGCAAGCCATATGTCAACCTGGCGCTTATAGGGATCATTTTCACGTTGCATTAGGGCGTAACGACGATTAACGGACTTTCCAAGTGATGGGATGTCTTCAGAAACCGCCTCTCCATAACTCTTAAATTGCCACATTTCTAAGGTGTTGTAATCGACAACTGGCAAAGCCCTAATATAGCCAGCCTCATCAATTTTGCTGTCCCCATTCAATAAAGATGCGAATTGAAACATGAGGCTGAATCGATCCTGTGTACCCGGAAGAAGGTCTGGAGTGAACTCCGGTTTTTCTGAGAAAAACATCTTCCCTCCTCCGCCGGCATCTCTATCAAAGCGAGAGTAGCGCGGAGGTTTCGTACCACGCTGAGTCCAGTAGATAGATGGAGCCATGCCGTAGGCATCTATAGTTCCGCGTGATTCAAATACAAAAGGTCCAACAAATGCGTAAGGGATATTGATATGAAGACGATAATTGTTTCCATCGACAATCCAGTCAATTTCTCCAGTCTGGTACTTTTGCCCATCGACGTAGGCGTCGTAATAAATAATGCCAGACTCGGGTAGCTTGAAAGCCACCCCCTGTTGATTGCCGGTACCACCCTGCTCTGCAGTTGCTAAGCCTTTAGAATCCTCGACTTTATTAGCGGAATTATCTGTGCTTACTTTCCTCTTGGGGGCCTTAGCCATCTGAATTTTCTTGGGTGGCTCGAGCTTTAACTCGGTCCTAATAATCAGGTCATCTGCGATATCTGTAACGGAACCAAAAGATAAAAATGGGATACCAAAAAATAAGATCAGGTGGCCCAGTAAGGATATGAATAAGGCTACGACAATAATGCGTAACGATGTTGATTGCATCAAACCACTAGAGTATGACCGCCTAAATTGCCCTAGCTGTGAGATCAGAGAATACCTTCAAGTAAGCGGCTGTTCCTTGGCAGATTAGCCGCAAGAAAGTCCATCTGATCGGCAAGAATATTGCGCCCCTTGAGAATCATATCTTCATACAAGCTCGGCAAGTATGGGGTGTAAAGCAAGCCCATGCCAGCCTGCTCAGGAGTTCGATTGCCCTTACGCTGATTGCAAGGTCTGCAAGAAATTACTAGATTCATCCAAGAGTATTTACCGCCACGACTATTCGGGATGATGTGTTCGGCCTCAGCTTGATTTTCATGAATTGCATCACCACAGTATGCGCAGAGGCCACGATCACGTTTGAAGAGTTTATGTTTTGTAATAACGGGGACAACATCAAATAAATTGATTTTTGCACTACCCTTGATGGCAATGATCGAATGAAGTTCGATAACTGACTGCAAGCCACTGGCTCGAGAAATGCCACCGCGCATCTTCATGATGGGGTCGCCTAGCGTCCATAAGACACTACTATCGGCGTAATGCTTGGTTGCTTCTTCAGCGTTAACCCAACCCTGGGGAATTCCACCAGCGTCCAATTTCAAGATGCTCAGCACAAACTCTCCTTTCTCGATCTAGGCAAAGCCATCAATCGTATGACTTATCTTACAGAAGAAATATGTGTCAATCAATCATCTAGGGGGATATAAACTCCAAAACCTTTGGCAGATAGTCCGCATAGTCTGCGATACCGTGGTCGCTACCTTCAAGGATAAGCTGCTTGGCGCCCTGATAGAACTCAGCCATTTCCTTCCAATCGAGCAATTCATCACCCTTTGCTGCAATTAAAAAGTAACGGCTAGGATTGGAAATCCGCTGAATCTGTAAGGCCTTTAGCTCATCAATATATTCAGGTCGAAAATCAAAAGGCTCATCACTGTCATAGGCTGTCATCATCCCCACATGCGGGGCAAGCTCTCTAGCAGCATAAACAGCGGGATTTAAAGCAACCGCCCTACACCCATACTTTTCCGCTAAGTAGTTTGTATAAAATCCACCGAGCGAAGAGCCGATTACCACTATTCGATCTGCTTTTGACTGATCGATATGCTTTGTAACCATATCCATACTTTGCTTGGGCGAAGCAAGCAGCTGCGGACAGTACCATTCCATTGAATTGTCCGCAGTAGATAGGGCCTTGACTGCATCACCAGTCATTACAGCCTTACTTGATCTTGGGGAAGATCGAAAGCCGTGCAAATAGAGCAGTAAGGTTGATGACATGCTCAGGCCTTAGGCCTTTTGGCCAATCTCAAAGTTGGCTAGCTTTTCTAAAGCCTTCACCATTGCAGAGTGATCCCAAGCCTTGCCGCCATGTGCGGAACAGGAATTAAATAATTCCTGCGCAGTAGCTGTATTAGGCAGAGATACACCCAATGCGCGTGCGCTATTTAGCGCAAGATTCAAATCCTTTTGATGCAACTCAATCCTAAAGCCAGGATCAAATGTGCGTTTCACCATACGCTCTCCATGCACCTCAAGAATCTTCGAGCTCGCAAAACCACCCATCAAAGCCTGACGAACTTTGGCAGGATCAGCCCCTGCTTTAGATGCAAACAGAAGAGCCTCTGCAACAGCTTCAATATTTAAAGCAACAATAATTTGATTAGCAACCTTAGCGGTTTGACCATCGCCATTGCCGCCGACTAAGTTGATGTTTTTACCCATCAAATCAAAAACTGGCTTTACTTTATTAAATACAGCCTCATCACCGCCAACCATGATAGAGAGCGTTGCATTTTTAGCCCCAACTTCGCCACCGGAAACTGGTGAATCCAAATAGTCACAGCCCAAAGCATTAATCTTCTTGGCAAATTCTTTAGTAGCAATAGGAGAGATAGAGCTCATATCCACGACGACTTTTCCTTTGGATAGGCCTGCTACAATCCCCTTGTCCCTAAATAGAACCTTTTCAACATCTGGAGTATCTGGAAGCATCATCAAAATAATGTCTGCCTTTTCAGCAACCTCACTAGGACTGCCACACTGAATTGCTGATGAGGACGCAAGCTCTTGCGGGACCTTACTTCTAGTATTAATAAATACCTCATGGCCAGCTTTTACAAGATGGCCCGCCATTGGGGCGCCCATGATTCCTAACCCAACAAAACCTAACTTTAATTTCGCACTCATTACGTCTCCTTTTGTATTTGCTTTAATTTATCTTATGAATTTAACTTCTGTATCCAGCCCAAACCTGCTTCTGTAGTGCTTGCAGGCTTGTATTCGCAACCAATCCAACCCGAGTAAGCAATTCGATCTAAAAATGTAAACAGATACGAATAGTTTATTTCGCCAGTACCCGGTTCATTTCGCCCGGGATTATCGGCTAATTGAATATGAGCAATCTTGCTCAGATTTTTTTCAATAGTATTGGCTAACTCACCTTCCATACGCTGCGCATGATAGATATCGTATTGGACATAAAGATTATCTGACCTAACCTCACTAATAATATCGAGAGCTTGCTGTGTCGTAGATAAAAAGAATCCAGGTATATCAAAAGTATTGATTGGCTCAATTAATAGTTTGAGATTTACTTTCTTCAACTCGGCAGCTGCGTATTTCAGATTAGATACGAAAGTATCGTGCAATAGTTTTCTATCAACTCCAGAGGGCGCTTTGCCAGCTAAACAATTTAACTGCGGCACACCTAGAATCTTTGCATATTCAATCGCTTTAGCAACACCTGAACGAAATTCATCTACGCGATCTGGGTGACAAGCGATTCCGCGCTCTCCAGCATCCCAATCTCCAGCGGGTAAGTTATGCAGAACAAGCTTCAAACCATAGTGGTCTAACTTCTGTTGAATTTCGCTAGCTGGATAGGGATAAGGAAAAAGAAACTCAACAGCCTTAAATCCAGATTGAGAGGCGCGCTCGAAGCGCTCTAAGAATGGCGCTTCCGTAAATAGCATAGTCAAATTTGCGGCAAATTGAGGCATTTCAGACCCTTATTGGGATTACATAATGAAACAGTGATCTTATCAAACCTGCAGACTTCAGTCTTAGCCTGGAATAAGGCCCTTTCTAGGCTTAAAAATGAGAAAAGTGAGCTAATATCTTGATAAGAAATGTTTATTTACAAGGAAAACAATGAATATCAAATTAACATCCATTTCACTTGCAATCGTAACCCTCTTGGCTGGCTCTTTTTCAGTGAATGCCCAAACGAAGCCTGCTGATGCTGGGGCGACAAAGCCTATGGTTATTGATGCAGCTGTAGTGGATAACCGCTATCAGCTTTATGAAGGCACTGTAGTCAAAACTGATAAAAAGACGCGGACCATTATCTTCAGCAATAAAGAAGGCGAATCTAAATTTGTAGCGGGACCAGAAATCACCAATTTTGACCAAATCAAAAAAGGGGATCGTGTCAATGTTACCTATGAACTTGCTGTTGCTATCGAGCTAATCAAAACCAAGAGTGATGGTGTGCGTAGCAAAGTAGAAACCAATACGGTTACAACATCGAAAGCTAATGAAAAGCCATCTGAGACCATTGCAAATAAAACGACCATCATTGCAGACATTGTTGCGGTAGATCGCGATAAGAAGCTAGTATCTGTAAAAGGCCCTAGTGGTAAGGTGACAACTGTAACTGTTAAGAACCCTGCTCTTCTGGCCGATGTTAATGTTGGAGAGCAAGTCAAAGTCATTTATTACGATGCAATGGCTGCTTCTATAACGACTCCGAAGAAATAACCCGTAGTGAATTTTCACCAGTTTTTTTAAAATAAAAATGCCTCCTATTACGGAGGCATTTTCTTGGAATTTGGCGGAACGGACGGGACTCGAACCCGCGACCCTCTGCGTGACAGGCAGATATTCTAACCAACTGAACTACCGCTCCAAATTACAACAAACAAAACTTCAAACAACTACGACCAAAATATTTGGCGTCCCCAGGGGGATTCGAACCCCCGTACTCACCGTGAAAGGGTGATGTCCTAGGCCTCTAGACGATGGGGACCTGGACTACTGCAAATTACAGCGATTTTGAATGCTTGGTGGAGATAAGCGGGATCGAACCGCTGACCTCTTGCATGCCATGCAAGCGCTCTCCCAGCTGAGCTATACCCCCGAAATCCCACAATAAAACCGCAAGACACTCAAAACAATCCAAGATTTTAGCCTATTTTTGTACAAGTGAGCAAATTGCCTAGTGGACTACCTTTGAGAGCCTTTTCAGCACCTCGTCCCGGCCCAATACCATCAATACTGAATCAATCGCTGGGGTCTGGGTTGTAGCGAATAATGCGTAGCGAACAGGCATTGCCAAGGCCGGCATTTTGAGTCCATGCTTGGCTAGCACCTCTTTAAATGCTGCGGCGTAAGCCTCTTTTGTAGCGGTCGCATTTTGAATGGCAAGAATTAGATCCCTTAGCGCGGGAACAATAGATTCTGGAATGTTGGCAGCAATCTGCTCAGCAGTATGCGATGGCGCTGGCAAGTAAAAGAGCTCAGCCCCTTCTGCAATTTCAATTAATGTATTCGCACGATCTTTTAAGAGTCCAACAACTTCAACAAAACTTGGCCCATTTTCTGTATCGATACCCAATTGATGTGCAAAAGGTTTGGTAGCCTCGGCTAATTTTACTGGATCTGCATTCTGAATATATTGGTGGTTTAACCAAAGTAATTTCTCTGGATTGTGCTGTGCTGGTGAACGACCAAGGCTTGCCAAATCGAACCAATCCACAAACTGTTCTTTTGTAAACACCTCTGCATCGCCATGAGACCAACCCAGGCGAGCCAAGTAATTCAGAATAGCCTCAGGTAAATAGCCTGCTTTTTGGTAGTCCCGGACACTCATTGCGCCATTACGTTTGCTCATCTTCTCGCCGGCATCATTTAGAACGGTCGGCAAATGCGCATATACAGGCGGCATTCCACCTAGGGCCTTCATGATATTAATTTGACGAGGCGTGTTATTGACGTGATCATCACCACGGATCACATGGGTGATTTTCATATCCAAGTCATCGACTACAACACAAAAGTTATACGTTGGTGTGCCATCTGGGCGAGCAATTACAAGATCATCTAGCTCATCATTACTAATTTCAATCTTGCCCTTTACTGCGTCCTCCCAGATAACTGATCCACCAATGGGATTTTTAAAACGGATCACTGGTTGAACACCTTCCGGAATCGGCGGCAAGGTTTTGCCAGGCTCAGGTCTCCATAAACCGTTATAACGTGGCTTTTCTTTATTGGCCATTTGCTGGTCACGAAGCGCATTCAACTCTTCCTCACTCATATAGCAAGGATAGGCAAGACCGCTATCCAGCATCTGTTTGACGACTTCGCGATAGCGATCAATGCGCTGCATCTGGTAGATTGGGCCTTCATCCAAATCAAGTCCAAGCCAAGACATACCCTCAATAATCACGTCCACAGCTTCTTGAGTGGAGCGCTCTACATCGGTATCTTCAATACGAAGAATGAAGTCACCTTTATTGTGACGTGCAAATGCCCAGGGGTAGAGAGCACTGCGGAGATTGCCCAAGTGAATAAAGCCCGTGGGACTGGGGGCGAAACGTGTACGAATATGCATAAATCACATTATCTCAGGTCGGACTAATTGGCGGCAAAATTGAAAAACGTGGATACTTTGCCCTATGAACGAATTACTAGTATTTGTCTGTGATGGAGCCCCGGTTCGCGGGGAGATTGTGTCTATCAGTACAGCTTGGCAGGCTGTTTTAGAGCGTCGCAACGATCCGCCAGTTGTGCGCCGTATCCTGGGGGATTTTGTTGGCGCAGCCACCCTCCTTAGCGCTAGCCTGAAGTTTGATGGAACATTGATTATTCAAGCTCAAAGTAAAGGACCAATTCAACTGCTAGTTGTTGAATGTAAGTCTGATTTATCGATGCGTGCCACCGTCAAGCTATCCGTAGACCCCTCCGAAATTAACCCCAATGCCAGCTTAGGTGAGCTGTTAGATGCCAGCAATTCCGGAAGGCTCGTCATCACGCTAGATCCATCAGAGCGTGAACCAGGCCAGCCACCATACCAAGGCATAGTCGCCCTCCAAGAAGAGCGTGGCAATGTGATGAAACCTGTATCAAGCGCTGCAGAGGCAATTGGACTGTATATGCAAAATTCTGAGCAGCTAGAGACCAGGATTTGGTTAACTTCAAACGATTCGCATATTGGTGGACTGTTGTTGCAGCGTATGCCAGATTCCGGCGGACACGCTCATCTTGATCCACAGACTGCTGCCGAAGGTTGGACACGTATCCAGACTTTAGGCGAGACTATTACTGACGAAGAGCTCCTCACCCTCACGCCTGAAACGATTTTAAGACGGCTATTTTTAGAGGAATCTAGCGAAAATGGGGTGCGCAGTTTTCCACCTCGACAAATTCGCTTCTCTTGCCGTTGCTCACGCAAAAAAGTTGCTGATGTCTTAAGAATGCTTGGTGAGGAAGAGGTACAAGGGATACTGGATGAACAAGGCACGGTTGAAACTGTTTGCGAATTTTGCGCAAAACCATATCGCTTTGACGCCGTAGATTGTTTGCAGGTCTTTAAAACTGATTTACTGAGTGATGCTACTCGGCCGCCCTCTAGCGGACACTAAAAATTATTGCTTAATTTCTGTAGATGCAGCAGATTTATCGACTGGCAAGATTTGCACAAAAAACTCACCCTCTTTAATGAAGCCGTGTTCTGCTCTAGCCCGCTCTTCAATCGCGCGCGTTCCATCTTTCAAGTCTTTAACATCACCAGCTAATTTTGCATTGCGAAGAGCCAGGAGACTATTTTTAGCTTCCTGTAGCTCTACCTGTTTTTCCATCTCATACACTTTGAGCCATCCACCCTTACCCAACCAAAGTGGGTACTGGATTGCTAATAGCAAAACCAGCATCGAGTAGATGACTATCCGCATAAGAGATGAATCTTTTTAAGCTTCGCGTTTTAAATTATAGAAAACAGACTTACCTGGGTATGTAGCTACATCACCCAAGTCTTCCTCAATGCGCAAGAGTTGGTTGTATTTAGCAATACGATCAGAACGGGATAAAGAGCCAGTCTTGATCTGGCCTGCGTTAGTACCAACAGCAATATCGGCAATTGTGCTGTCTTCAGTTTCACCAGAACGATGAGAAATCACTGCAGTGTAGTTAGCACGCTTTGCCATCTCAATTGCTGCAAATGTTTCTGTCAGGGTACCGATCTGATTAATCTTGATCAAAATAGAGTTGGCAATACCTTTCTCAATTCCTTCTTTAAGGATGCGAGTATTGGTAACAAATAGATCATCTCCAACAAGCTGGATTTTCTTGCCAAGCTTCTTCGTAATATCAGCCCAGCCATCCCAATCACTCTCATGCATACCATCCTCAATGGATACGATTGGGAATTGATCGGCTAAGTTACCAAGGTAATCAGAGAACTCGCTAGAGGTCAGTTGCAAACCTTCTCCGGAGAGATGGTATTTGCCATCTTTGTAGAATTCACTAGCTGCGCAATCCAGCGCCAAGAGAACATCTTCACCAGCTTGGTAGCCGGCACCTTCAATCGCCTTCATAATAGTTTGCAAGCACTCATGATTGCTCTTAAAGTTTGGAGCAAAGCCGCCCTCATCCCCTACAGTCGTTGGCATTCCTTGAGCGCCAAGGATCTTCTTGAGTTCATGGAAAATTTCAGCGCCACAACGCAAAGCATCTCGGAAGTTTTCAGCGCCAACTGGCATCACCATAAACTCTTGAATATCTAAACTATTATTGGCATGCGCACCGCCATTCACAATATTCATCATCGGTACCGGCAATTGCATTCCGCCTGAGCCGCCAAAATAACGATACAAAGGCAAACCAGCCTCCTCAGCAGCTGCTCTAGCAACCGCCATAGAAACTGCTAAGGTCGCATTTGCACCCAAGCGTGCCTTATTGTGTGTGCCATCGAGCTCAATGAGGGTACGGTCTAAGAAAGCTTGCTCAGACGCATCCAAACCAAGTACGGTTTCTGCAATCTCAACATTGATATTTTGTACTGCATTAAGGACGCCCTTACCTAAGTAACGAGACTTATCGCCATCGCGCAATTCGATCGCCTCACGTGAACCTGTCGAGGCGCCAGATGGAACCGCTGCGCGACCCATTACACCGGATTCGAGTAATACATCGCACTCTACCGTTGGGTTACCGCGTGAATCCAATACTTCTCTACCGATGATGTCAACAATGGCGCTCATGCACCTTCTCCTTAAAGCAATATGAAATTGGGATTAATAAATCTGCTGCAATTTATTTAAAGCTATTTTCTAAAAATGGGCCGCTAGATTTAACTACTGAATCAATCTCTACTAGTGATTCCAGCAACTCTTTCATGTGATGCAAGGGAACCGCATTAGGACCGTCAGATAAGGCTTTAGATGGGTCCGGATGGGTTTCCATAAACAGGCCGCTAATACCAACTGCTACTGCCGCACGAGCCAGAACTGGTACAAACTCTCTCTGGCCGCCACTCGCAGTACCTTGGCCACCAGGTAATTGAACAGAATGCGTAGCATCAAAAACAACTGGTGCATGTGCTTCACGCAATATTGCTAGACTACGCATATCAGAAACTAGGTTGTTATAGCCAAATGAAGCGCCACGCTCACAAACCATAAATTGATCTGGAAGATTGACTTCCTTAGCTGCTACTCGTGCCTTTTCAATGACATTAAGCATCTCATGTGGCGATAAGAACTGACCCTTCTTGAAATTTACAGGCTTACCGCTTTGAGCGCATGCACGGATGAAATCAGTTTGTCTGCATAAGAAGGCTGGCGTTTGAATCACATCAACTACTTTGGATACGGCCTCGATTTCGCTGATGTCATGCACATCAGTCAAAATTGGGACACCCACTTCCTTTTTAACCTTAGCCAGTATCTCCAGCCCCTTATCCATTCCTAAACCACGAAATGAATTTCCAGATGAGCGGTTGGCTTTATCAAATGAAGACTTGTAGATAAACGGTATTTGTAATGCGCTGGTAATTTCTTTTAACTGACTTGCAACATCAATAGCAGACTGCTCAGATTCAATCACGCAAGTTCCTGCGATTAAGAAAAAACGCTTGTCTAGGCCTACATCGAAACCGCATAGCTTGAATGTGCTCATAGTACCCCCTTAAGCAACTTGCTTTAATGCAGCGTTCTGATGCACCAGAGCCGCACTGATAAACGCAGAGAACAAGGGGTGGCCATCACGCGGTGTAGAGGTAAATTCTGGGTGGAACTGAACGCCAAAGAACCAAGGGTGCATTGAGTCAGGCAACTCCATCATCTCCGGCAAAGACTCATTAGGTGTTCTGGCAGAAATAATTAAGCCAGATTCCTCGAGTTTTGGAACGTAGGTATTGTTTACCTCATAGCGATGGCGATGGCGTTCATTAACTTCTGCACCGTAAATTCGATGGGCTAAAGTACCCGTCTTCACTGGGCAACGCTGTGAGCCAAGGCGCATTGTGCCTCCAAGGTCAGAATCATTGCTACGTTTTTCAACGCGCCCTTCTCTATCCATCCACTCGGTAATCAGGGCCACAACTGGATTTTCAGACTGAGGATCAAATTCAGTACTGTTTGCTTTTGAAATATTAGCGACGTGGCGCGCAAACTCAATAACCGCTAACTGCATGCCAAGACAGATTCCCAAGTATGGAATACCGTTTACGCGAGCGTAACGGATCGCAGAAATCTTACCTTCCGTTCCTCGCTTACCAAAGCCGCCCGGAACCAAAATTGCATCTAACTGTTTCAAACAATCAATACCATCTTTTTCAATAATTTCTGAATCGATGTAATTGATGTTCACCTTGGTATGCGTGTGAATACCCGCATGACGCAGCGCTTCAATCAGCGACTTATAAGACTCAGTCAACTCAACATACTTACCAACCATACCAATAGTGACTTCGTGTTGAGGGTTGGCCATTTCATAAACTAAATTAGCCCAGACGGAAAGATCAGCTGGCTTAGCGTTGATCTCCAACTCTCGACAAATTAAATCATCCATGCCTTGCGCATGCAGCATTTCTGGAATCTTATAAATCGTATCTACATCCCATACAGAGATCACCGCTTCTTCGCGGACATTGGAGAATAAGGAAATCTTTGCGCGCTCATCTTCTGGAATTGGGCGATCAGCGCGACATAACAATACTGTTGGCATGATGCCAATCTCACGCAACTTCTGAACAGAGTGTTGGGTTGGCTTTGTTTTTAACTCGCCAGCACTATGGATATAAGGCACCAAGGTCAAATGGACAAAAGCGCAGCTATGCAGCGGCAGGCGCAAGCTCATCTGCCTTGCAGCCTCTAGAAATGGTAGTGACTCGATATCACCTACGGTTCCACCGATCTCACAAATAGCGATATCTGCTTTGCCATCGTGACTTGCTTTAGCGCCTCGTTCTACAAATGCTTGAATTTCATTTGTAATGTGGGGAATCACTTGAACCGTTTTACCTAAATACTCACCACGGCGCTCTTTGCTAATCACTGATTCATAAATCTGGCCAGTGGTGAAGTTATTGCTCTTGCGCATCTTCGCTGATACAAAGCGCTCATAGTGACCTAAATCCAAATCCGTCTCAGCTCCATCCTCAGTTACGAAAACTTCACCGTGCTGAAGTGGGCTCATAGTGCCCGGGTCAACGTTAATATAGGGGTCTAATTTTAGGAGGGTGACTTTCAGGCCGCGGGATTCAAGAATCGCGGCAAGCGAGGCAGCTGCGATTCCTTTCCCTAAAGAAGAAACCACACCACCAGTGACAAAAACGTATTTGGTCATCGCTTAAGCTCTGTTGGAAAAAGTAATTATAACGATAGCCATAAAATTTAAGGAACTTTCAAAATTGCTTATATATTGAGAATATTGCTCAAATCTCATTATTTTTGACCTCAAGCCACCCCTATGCGCCTCCTATTTGCCGTTCTCATCAGTCTTTTATCCCTCTTTTATTTCTCTTTGCGATTGCATTTAATAGAAAACGGGCTAATTCAGGCGCTATTTTTGCCTTAAACCTCTTTTTGGGATGGTCACTTATTGGCTGGGCCGTAGCCTTAGTTTGGGCCATAAAGGAAGAGCAAATCCTCTAATTTGGTCTAAAAAGCATTAATTAGAGCCGTAATTGCATTTCTAGGGCTGATTTTTTAGGGTTTAAACTCTTATATAAGACTTAAAATTGCAACTATAATGACCTGATTCGGGAGAGAATTCCTGTTTAGTCTTTCTATTGATCACATTTACCTCATAGGAAACACAATGTTAGAAGCCTACAACGCCCATGTTGCTGAACGCGCAGCCCTTGGTATACCTGCCCTCCCATTAACTAAGGATCAGACTGCTGAACTGGTGAAGTTATTAAAAAATCCACCATCAGGTAAAGAGGCTGAGCTTGTAGAACTTATTACGAATCGTGTCCCTGCTGGCGTCGATGAAGCCGCCAAGGTAAAGGCAGAATTTCTGGATGCAGTTGCAAAAGGCACAGAAAAATCACCGCTGATTTCTCGCGTAAAAGCTACCGAACTATTGGGCACCATGCTTGGTGGCTACAACATTAAACCTTTGGTTGAATTATTAAGTGATGCTGAATGTGGCACTGTTGCTGCAGAAGCTCTCAAGAAAACACTCTTGATGTTCGATTATTTCAATGATGTGCTTGAGTTAGCCGAAAAAGGGAATGCAAATGCAAAGGCTGTAATGAAAAGCTGGGCCGATGCAGACTGGTTTACTAGCCGCCCTGCAGTTCCAGAAAGCATGAAGCTCACAGTATTTAAAGTGACTGGTGAGACGAATACAGATGACTTGTCTCCTGCCCCTGATGCGTGGAGCCGCCCAGATATTCCATTACATGCAACGATCATGCTGAAGAACCCACGTGCTGGTATCGAACCTGATGAATCTGGTGTTCGTGGCCCAATGAAGCAAATCGCTGCTCTCCAGAAAAAGGGCAATCAAATTGCCTACGTTGGTGATGTTGTTGGCACAGGCTCATCACGTAAATCTGCTACCAACTCTGTTCTCTGGTGGACTGGTAAAGATATTCCATTCGTACCAAACAAGCGCTTTGGTGGCGTTTGTCTTGGTGGCAATATTGCTCCAATCTTCTTTAATACTATGGAAGATTCTGGTGCGCTACCAATTGAACTAGATGTATCTCAGATGAATATGGGCGATGAGATTGAGTTGCGTCCATATGAAGGTAAAGCATTTAAAAACGGTAAAGAGATTGCTGCATTCTCACTCAAATCACCAGTAATTTTGGATGAAGTGCGTGCTGGCGGTCGTATCCCATTGATAGTAGGGCGAGGTTTAACCGCAAAAGCCCGTGCAGCATTAGGCTTTCCTGCTTCAACAGAATTCCGTCTCCCAGTAAGCCCGCCTGATAATAAAAAAGGTTTCAGCCTGGCCCAAAAGATGGTTGGACGTGCATGTGGTTTACCAGAAGGACAAGGCATACGTCCTGGTACCTACTGCGAGCCACATATGACTACTGTTGGCTCTCAAGATACAACTGGCCCTATGACGCGTGACGAATTGAAAGATTTAGCTTGCTTAGGCTTCTCTTCTGATTTAGTAATGCAATCTTTCTGCCATACCTCCGCTTATCCAAAGCCAGTAGATATTCGCACTCAACACGAGCTACCACCATTCATGACCAATCGAGGTGGTGTTGCATTGCGTCCGGGTGATGGTGTGATTCATAGCTGGTTAAACCGTTTGCTGCTTCCTGATACCTGCGGTACCGGTGGCGATAGCCACACCCGCTTCCCAATCGGCATTTCCTTCCCTGCTGGCTCCGGCTTGGTTGCTTTTGCCGCAGCGACTGGTGTTATGCCTTTGGATATGCCGGAGTCTGTTTTAGTTCGTTTCAAAGGAAAGATGCAGCCTGGTATCACCTTGCGTGACCTGGTCAACGCCATTCCTTTATATGCAATCAAAAAAGGATTATTGACTGTTGAGAAGCAAGGCAAGAAAAATATTTTCTCTGGCCGCATTCTAGAAATCGAAGGTCTGCCTGACCTGAAGGTTGAACAAGCATTTGAATTATCAGATGCTTCTGCTGAACGCTCTGCCGGTGGTTGCACTGTTCATTTGAACAAAGAGCCGATTATTGAGTACATGCAATCTAATATCACTTTGATGAAGTGGATGATTGCAAATGGCTATGAAGACAAGCGTACTCTTGGCCGACGCATCAAAGCCATGGAAGCTTGGATTGCAAACCCGCAATTGCTGCAACCTGATGCAAATGCTGACTATGCAGAGATCATCGAAATCAATATTGATGAAATCAAAGAGCCAATCCTTGCATGCCCTAATGATCCAGATGATGTAAAAGTATTGTCTGAGGTTGCTGGCGACAAGATTGATGAAGTCTTTATTGGCTCCTGCATGACCAACATTGGACACTTCCGCGCAGCCGGTCAAGTCTTGCAAGGCAAGAAAGATATGCCAACCCGTTTATGGGTAGCCCCTCCAACGAAGATGGATGCCATGGTATTGATGGAAGAAGGCTACTACGGTATGTTGGGTGCAGCTGGTGCACGCATGGAAAGCCCAGGCTGTTCACTCTGCATGGGTAATCAAGCGCAGATCCGTAAAGGCTCTACGGCCGTATCAACCTCTCCACGTAACTTCCCTAATCGCTTAGGCATCGATACTCGAGTGTATTTAGCTTCTGCTGAATTGGCCTCTGTTGCCGCCCTCTTGGGACGCCTGCCTACTCCAGCTGAGTATTTAGAGCAAGTGAAGGCACTAGATGCTAAGGCTGGCGATGTATACAGATACATGAGCTTTGACAAACTGAAGTCATTTAGTGATGTTGCAGATACTGTGACTGTTTAAATGAGAAATTTATAGGCTGCAAATAAAAAGGCGATCGTTTGATCGCCTTTTTTCTGATCCGTATACGGTTAAATAGAAAGCTTAGACTCCTGGCGAGCATTTTCGCGACTAATGCCCGAAACCCATTTTTGGGTTGGCAAATCTGTTTTTTCTTTGATTAACTTGGCACGGGCAGAAACATCGCGCCATTCAGCCTCTAATTTTGGGCCCTTAAAGGCAATTGCAACCACATTGCAATCATGTGATTCTGGAAATAAGAGTACGCGATTATCAAAAGCTTCACAGATATTTTTGAGATTGATATCAAAACTCTTATGACGTGAGAAGAGGTTCACGGTCAGCACACCTGGAGCCTTTAAGATGTTGTAGCAACCTTTATAAAACTCCAAAGAGCTGGCAGATGGACCGTCACAAATGGCATCATATAAATCTACTTGGACAGCATCAAAACTACTCTTGTATTTTGAGTTCTTCACAAATACTTTTGCATCAGTTTGAATGGTTTCCAGTCGACGATCATCATCTGGCATGGAAAACATGCTTCTTGCAGAGACAATCACTGCGGGATTGAGTTCAACCACAGTTGATTTCACTGCTGGACAATGAAGATGTGTGAACTTAGTCAGAGCCCCGGTACCTAAACCCAACTGCGCAACCCGCATACCCGGCTTGGTTTCAAGAAACAGAAGCCAAGCCATCATCTGCTGGTTGTACTCGAGATAAATCTCATTGGGATCACGAATGTGCATTGCCCCTTGAATCAGCTCGGTACCAAAATGCAAATAGCGTATTCCACCGCTTTCAGAAAAAGTTACCGGCTCCATCAACATATTTGCTTAGGAATTACTTGGCCCATTGGCGCGCATTGCGGAATAAACGCAACCATGGGCTTGCGCCGTCTGGTGTATCTAACCACTCAGGTGGACACCAGCTCATTTGGACAGCCCTGAAGACACGCTCAGGATGCGGCATCATGACTGTAAAACGGCCATCTGGAGTGGTTACCCCTGTAAGACCGCCAGGCGATCCATTGGGATTTAATGGATAAGTCTCGGTTGGATTACCCTGGTGGTCGACAAAGCGTAAGGAGGCTAAGCCTTGCTTCTGCAGATTTACTAAGTTGCCTTGCTGACTAAAGTTGGCGAAACCTTCACCATGAGCTATGGTAATCGGCAATTGACTACCTTCCATGCCTTGCGTAAAGATCGAAGGCGAAGCAAGAACTTCTGCCATGACTAACCGCGCTTCATATTGCTCAGATTGATTACGGGTAAATTTGGGCCAATCCTGTGCACCAGGAATAATTCCAGAAAGATTGCTCATCATCTGGCAACCATTACAAACACCTAGGGCGAAACTATCTTGACGAGTGAAGAAGCTTGAGAATTGATCCCGTAACTGCTGATTAAAGAGAATTGTCTTCGCCCAACCCTCACCAGCACCAAGTACGTCACCATAACTAAAGCCACCGCAAGCAATTAATCCACGGAAATCATCTAGCCTTGCTTTACCGCTTAATAGATCCGACATATGAACGTCGTAACTATCAAATCCAGCCCAGTGAACGGCATAGGCCATTTCTACGTGGGAGTTAACACCCTGCTCACGCAAGATCGCCACTTTAGGACGTGCATTCTTCTGAATAAATGGAGCAGCAATATCTTCTGCAGCATCAAATGTCAGCTTAGGGGATATTCCTGTGTCGGAGAGATTATCTAAAAGAGCAAACTCACTATCGGCACATGCTGGGTTATCTCGCAGGCGAGCAATTTGATAGCTGGTATTGGTCCACATCTTTTGTAAAACTTCGCGCGGTTCTGCAAAGATATTCTTAGCGTCGCGCCACACTTCAATGCGGCCATTGGTATTTGGTTTGCCGATGGTATGACTAAATGCACTTAAACCCAATTTACGGAGTACCGAAAATACAGCATCTCGATCCTCCCTGCGAACCTGAATTACTGCGCCAAGCTCTTCATTAAATAAAGCACGCATGGTTTGTTCATGACGGCGGCCGGAGACTTGCTGTGCCCAGTTCTTAGCATCGCCATGGTCAGGCTCCTGACCAGCATCAACAGCAATCATGTCAACGTTAATAGAGACTCCACAATGAGAGGCAAATGCCATCTCAGCAATACAGGCTAATAAACCACCATCGGAGCGATCGTGGTAAGCCAGCAGCTGATTCTGTTTGCGAAGCTCAATAATGGCTACAGCTAAATTCTTTAAATCCTCTGGATGATCTAGATTCGGCGCTTCTTTACCGGATTGTCCTAAAACCTGGGCAAGAATACTACCTGCCATACGGTTTTTGCCGCGACCAAGATCAATCAAAATCAACTCAGTATCAAGCGCAGATCCATTACTCTCTTTAAGCTTCAATTGAGGAGTCAGTGTTTTACGTACGTCCTGTACGGAAGCAAATGCTGAAATAATCAATGAAACAGGGGCAACAACTTGCTTTGCCTCAACGCCATCTTGCCAGGCCGTTGCCATCGATAAGGAATCTTTACCCACGGGGATTGAAATACCAAGAGCAGGACATAACTCCATGCCCACTGCCTTGACAGAGTCATACAGTTTTGCGTCTTCACCTGGAGCACCACAAGCTGCCATCCAGTTTGCGGACAACTTCACATCATCCAAAGAGCGAATGTCGGCAGCCAATAGATTGGTAATTGCTTCACCTACAGCCATTCGAGCAGCAGCTGGTGCATCAATGACTGCAACTGGGGTTCTTTCTCCCATGCTCATCACTTCGCCACGATAGCCTTTGTAGTCCATTAAGGTAACGGCGCAGTCTGCTACCGGTACTTGCCATGGCCCAACAAATTGATCACGAGCATTTAAGCCGCCAACAGTTCTATCGCCAATAGTGATTAAAAATGATTTACTTGCAACCGTAGGTTGTTGCAATACCCAAGCAACTGACTGGGCAAGGTCTACATCTGTCACATTAAGTTCATTAAACTCTTGGGCTACTCGCTGGACATCGCGATGCATGCGTGGAGGCTTGCCAAGCAATACTTCCATTGGCATATCAATTGGCATTGCAGCATCAGCGCCATCATCTTGTTTTGAATCACTTAGCTGCAATTGACGCTCAGTCGTGGCTTCTCCAACCACCGCAAATGGGCAGCGCTCACGCGCACAAAGAGATTTAAATAAATCTAAATCCTTTGCTTCTATCGCCAACACGTAGCGCTCTTGAGATTCGTTACACCAGATTTCAGCAGGGCTCATACCACTCTCTTCAAGCGGTACATTGCGTAATTTGAATTTAGCACCCAGACCTGCACCATCTGCTAGCTCAGGGAATGCGTTTGATAGACCGCCAGCGCCAACATCATGTATGGAGATAATTGGGTTGTTTGTACCCATGGCTCTACAAGCATTGATCACTTCTTGAGCACGACGTTCCATTTCTGGATTACCGCGTTGCACTGAATCAAAATCTAAATCTGCAGTATTGGTGCCTGTGGCAACAGAACTGCCTGTTGCGCCACCCATACCAATGCGCATGCCAGGACCGCCCAATTGAATCAATAGGTGACCAGCCTGAATCGCCTTCTTTTGAGTATGAATGGAGTCGATGCTACCAATGCCGCCCGCAATCATGATGGGCTTGTGATAACCGCGACGCGTGCCATCGAGAGTTTGCTCAAATACTCGGAAATAACCGCCCAAAATTGGACGACCGAACTCATTATTAAATGCTGCTCCGCCTAAAGGACCATCAATCATGATCTGCAATGGTGTAGCTATACGCTCGGGCTTGCCATATTTTTCATTCTCCCAAGGGAGATCGGTACCTGGGATATTGAGATTGGAGACTGAGAAGCCCGTTAAGCCTGCTTTAGGGCGGCCACCTACTCCGGTAGCACCCTCATCACGAAGCTCGCCACCGGCACCTGTAGAAGCCCCTGGGAACGGCGCTATTGCGGTTGGATGATTATGAGTTTCTACCTTCATTAAGGTATGGACCAGACGAGTATCTTTTGTATAACGATGATCAGCGCCTTGAGGAACCCAAGTCTCTGATTCGCAACCAGCCATCACGGCGGAGTTATCAGAATAGGCGACGATGGTTCCATTCGGTTGTAGCTGATGGGTATTGCGGATCATTGCAAACAATGAACGCTCTTGATCATCGCCATCGATAGTCCAGCTTGAATTGAAAATCTTGTGGCGGCAATGTTCACTATTTGCCTGCGCAAACATGATCAGCTCTACATCACTGGGGTTCCGTTTAAGACGAATGAAATTTTCAGTTAAATAATCTACTTCATCATCAGAAAGAGCCAAACCTAGATCCTGATTGGCTTTATCTAAAGCACTCCTACCCTGCTCTAGCACTAGGATCCGGCTCAGAGGACGATCTTCAAGGGTTTGATACAAGGCATTTGCATCATCTACCGATTGAATAACAGTTTCAGTCATCCGATCATGAATTGCAGCTAGAGCTAGCTGCTCTTGTGCTGGGCTTAATGATTTTTTAGCCTTCCATGCAAACTGTATGCCACGCTCGATACGTAAAACATTCAATCCACATTGACGCGCAATATCAGTTGCCTTACTGGCCCATGGAGATACTGTTCCAAGGCGTGGAATAACAACGACACCTTGGCCAGAACCTGAATTCTTAGAAAACCAAGATTTGCCTTGATGAATTTTGGAATGAAACGGTTGACCGTAGGTCAAAAGGCTAGCGAGCAGCTCCTCCTCTTTGGGGCTTATTGCTAAATCAGACCAAATGAAGTGCAGATATTGCGCCTCAATAGAGTCTAGCTCGATACCTTGCGCTACTAGAGATGCTAAAAGACGCTGTTGGCGGAAGGAGGAAAGCGCGTCGGCGCCGGGCAAAAAGTGGAAAAAAGACATCCCTAGATTATAAGGTTTTGCCTACACCAAGCGTCCGCCTTGCAGGTGCAATTGGCGCTGGCACCTGCTGGCCAAGGCTCCATCGTGGGTTACCAGGATAAGAGTGGATTGATTCGCTTGATTCAGCTCAAAAAGGAGCTCAATTACCCTATTGCCACTGGCCTCATCAAGGCTCCCAGTAGGCTCATCCGCAAATAAAATGGCTGGTTTAGTAATAAAAGCTCTAGCCAAAGCTACCCGCTGTTGCTCCCCACCAGAGAGCGTTTTAGAGAAATGGTCAAAGCGCTCGGCTAAACCCACACGTTCGAGCCATGACTTCGCATTTGCTTTTGGGCTGTCCATAGCTGCGAGCTCCGCAGGAAGCATGACGTTTTCCAGCGCAGTTAAATGAGGCAACAATTGAAACGACTGGAATACAAAGCCAACCTGCAAACCTCTCAGTTTGGCCCTGCCATCTTCATCAAGTGAATTAAGGTCTTTCCCCATGAGCGTCACATTGCCCTCACTCGGGAGATCCAAACCCGCCAAAAGACCCAATAAAGTACTCTTACCGGAGCCAGAACTACCGGTGATAGCGACACTTTCCCCATTAGAGATCTCAAAGCAAATGTCGTGCAAAATGGTTAAGGTGCCATCACTCGATTGGACAGACTTACCCAGGTGATGAGCGCTTAGGACTTTTTCTAATGGACTCATAAAGACGCAGACTGATCAATAGCTGTCATGGCACTAAAACAACCGAATAGATGAATCAAAATAAACCATCAACCTTCATCTCAACAAAAGTAATTGCAATAGGCCTATTTTGCCTGTTAATTTCTTTTGTTACCTCCGCAAGGTCAAATCCAATCATTTTGGTCATGGGCGACAGTCTTTCAGCTGAATATGGCATTACCAGAGGTTCAGGTTGGGTAAAACTCCTAGAGTCGCAACTGCAAACACAGGGTAGTCCATGGATCGTCTTCAATGCCAGCATTAGCGGAGAAACTAGTGCTGGCGGTCTGACGCGACTACCCAGTTTATTGGAGCAAAAAAAGCCCCGTATCATATTGCTTGAACTGGGTGCCAATGATGCATTACGAGGCTTATCGATTGATGAGACTGATAAGAACTTGCGCAAGATGATTCAGCTAAGCAAAAAAATAGGGGCGAAAGTGTTGCTCTTTGGAATACAAATCCCACCCAACTATGGCCAAGACTATACAAAGAAATTTAAAGAGCTATATCCAAAACTTGCTATTCAAGAAGGTATTGAGTTAGTGCCATTTTTTATGTCTGGGGTAGCAAGTAATCCGGCACTTTTTCAAACAGATAATATTCATCCAAATGAAAAAGCTCAGGCCATACTCTTCAAAAACGTATGGGGCGCTATGGCCCCATATCAGTCAATACTCAATCTACAGAAATAAGTATTACATCAATTAGCTACCAGCGCCTGTTGAAGGTGGCTTCAAAGGATTAATGGTTTTTACTTTTGCACTATCGCGCCAATAGGTCATAAAGCCTGCAAACTCAGACTGGGCTGCCAGGGCTTGAATTTGCTGTGACTGAGCTTTATGCACCTTTGCATCTACAGCAGTTGGCTGCCGAATTTGATCAACCCGATATAAAGTAACGCCAGCACCTGGTGTATTGACTGATACATAAGCAGGCAATTGATCTGGATTAACGGACATCACATCATCCAAGGCACTGCCAACAAGGTTTGTAGGTTTATTACGGGACACCCAAAATGCACTCCCAAAACCAGATGCATTCTTTGGATCTTTTTGAAGTTCTGCATAACGCTCTGCAGCAGCTGAAACAGCCAATTTTTCTGCTGCGCGTTGACTTACCTGACGCTTTACCTCTACCGCAACATCTTTAAACGGTAATGTTTGTGCGGGATGAAAAACCACTACTCGCGCAGAGACAAAAACTCCAGGTGAGGTTTGGACTGCCTCAATATTGCGTTTATTTTTTACAGCCTCATCACCAAAAAGTGATTGAACCACCTTTGGGTTAGCCAGAGGATGGTCTCTTGATATGCCGCTTGGGCCAGAGCGAGTGACACCCTTTTGACTTTGGATGCTCAGCTTTAACTTATCGGCGACAGGCTTCAAGCTATCAGACTGGTCATAGGTTAGGTTCGCAAATTGGTCAGCTTTTTCGCTAAAGACTTTGGCATCCTCTTTAGGGTCTGCCTTAAGAACGATATATTCGATATCAATGAATTCTGGACTTTCGAATAACTTCGCATTGGCGTTATAGAAGGCCTGTAGTTCTTCTTGTGACGGATTTACTTTAGCTAAGTAATTCTTGGCATCAAACGGTAAGGCCTGTACCTGGCGTTCTGTCTCATAAAGAGTAGAAATAATTTCAGAAAGCTTTGGGCTAGACAATTCTGTACGAGCAACTGAATTTACCAGCTGACTAATTTTCAAATCAAATGCCTGGCTGGCATAGAACTGCTCTTCATTCAGGCCGTTGTTGGCTAATAGTTGCTTGAAGCGTGCATCGTCAAAGCTACCATCTGGTTTATAGAGAGCGCGAATTTGTGGGATGTTTTGTAAACTCTTAATCAAAGCCTCTTTGCCTACTTGCAGACGTAAGTCACTTACTGCAAATCCGAGAATACGCTGCTGTAACAATTCATTTAAGATCGCCTGTCTAAATTGAAGGCTTTGTGCAATCTGCAAGTTACCACCTACCCGCTCTGCTTGACGCTTTGCTGCGTTATCAACCTCTTGCGCAGTAATGGGTCTGCCGGCAACCTTCATAAGGTCGGTTTCTTTATCCATAAAATCTGAATAACTAGCGATTCCGAAAAAAGCAAAGGACGGAACGATCACCAGCATCAGTGCAAACTGCATTAATTTTTGGTGTTTACGTACGGTATCAAACATGGAGAATTTTCGCCAGTAAAGAATAAGAATGACGCTAGTTTACTAGGCTGATCAAGTTGAATGTTTGTGCTGCCCAGAACAGGCTATCAGAAGTAAACTTTGGTGGGCGCTGAGAGGCTCGAACTCCCGACATTCTGCGTGTAAGGCAGACGCTCTACCAACTGAGCTAAGCGCCCCAAAATATTACAGGTGGAATTGTAACCTAAGTGCCCAAAATACGGGTGTTTTCCATCCAGTCAGCCCCAGGTGGATGGGCAAAGAGGATGGAAACTCTCTCTCGTTTAATGCTCATTTAATGCTTGAGAATCTCTCCTGAGGAGACTTTTTCACTAGCCTTACTTGCCTCAGACGCCTTTTTAGCCAGTTCTTCAGGCGTTGGCTCAGGTAAAGCTTCGGGCATGCGCTCCAATGCAAGTTCCAAGACCTTATCAATCCAGCGCACAGGAACAATCTCAATTGCATTTTTGACGTTATCTGGAATATCGATCAAGTCTTTCACGTTTTCTTCTGGTATCAAAGCCAGCTTGATACCACCGCGATGAGCTGCCAAAAGCTTTTCTTTTAAGCCGCCAATTGGCAACACTTCGCCGCGCAAAGTAATCTCACCAGTCATTGCAACATCTGAACGAATTGGAATTCCTGTGAACACAGAAACCAAAGCGGTAGTAATAGCAATACCAGCTGATGGGCCATCTTTTGGAGTGGCGCCATCTGGAAAGTGAATGTGAATATCTTTCTTCTCAAACGCCTCATCAGTAATGCCAAGACGTTTTGATCTTGAGCGAACTACGGTGCGAGCAGCCTCAACAGACTCTTTCATTACATCGCCAATCGAACCTGTACGAGTAATGACACCCTTACCAGGCATGACTGCAGCTTCAATTGTTAAGAGGTCACCGCCAACCTCAGTCCAGGCTAAACCAGTTACCTGGCCTACCTGATTCTCTTTGCCTGCAAGACCAAAATCAAACATCCGTACCGATAAGAATTTATCAAGGTTATCAGCGTTCACCACCACAGGGGCAGCCTCCTTCTTGAGCAACAACAACTTCACCACCTTACGGCAGATCTTGCTGATTTCTCTTTCCAGAGAGCGCACGCCTGCTTCGCGAGTGTAGTAACGAATTATGTTTCGCACTGCGCTTTCTTCGATCTTGAGCTCATCCTTCTTCAAGCCATTATTTTTGATTTGCTTTGGAATGAGATAGTTCACAGCAATACTGGTTTTTTCATCTTCTGTGTAGCCAGCCAAGCGAATGATTTCTAGGCGATCCAATAAAGGGCCCGGAATATTCAGAGAGTTAGAGGTTGCAACGAACATCACATCCGAAAGATCAAAGTCAACTTCAACATAATGATCTTGGAAGGTATGGTTTTGTTCTGGATCTAAAACCTCGAGCAAGGCACTCGCAGGATCTCCACGGAAATCCATGCCCATCTTATCTACTTCATCCAAGAGGAATAAAGGATTGCGTACCCCAACCTTGGTGAGGCTTGTCAAAATCTTACCGGGCATAGAGCCGATATAGGTACGGCGATGACCCCGAATCTCAGACTCATCACGTACGCCACCTAATGCCATGCGGACAAACTTCCGATTGGTAGCGCGAGCAATCGATTGACCTAGAGAAGTCTTACCAACCCCAGGAGGGCCTACTAGACAAAGAATGGGGGCCTTAACACGATCAACACGCTGTTGAACTGCGAGGTACTCCAAAATACGCTCTTTAACCTTATCGAGGCCATAGTGGTCTTCGTCCAACACTTTTTCAGCATTGGTGAGGTCGTTATTGATCTTGGTTTTTTTCTTCCAAGGAAGATTCACTAAAGTATCGATGAAGTTACGAATCACCGTAGCCTCAGCAGACATTGGCGACATTAACTTTAGTTTTTTGAGTTCAGACTCCGCTTTTTTCAAAGCCTCTTTTGGCATCCGAGCGGCTTTGATGCGCTTCTCGAGTTCCTCAAGATCAGCGCCCTCTTCACCTTCACCCAATTCTTTTTGAATCGCTTTTACTTGCTCATTGAGGTAGTACTCTCGCTGACTCTTTTCCATTTGACGTTTAACACGTCCACGGATACGTTTTTCTACTTGTAAGATATCAATCTCACTTTCGAGATCAGCCAAGAGACTTTCTAAACGCTGCACTACATCCGTCATCTCCAGCAAACGCTGCTTCTGTTCGAGCTTGACTGGTAAATGAGCGCAGATGGTATCGGCCAAGCGGCTCGGATCATCAATACCACCGAGCGAAGACAATATTTCTTGCGGAACTTTTTTATTCAGTTTTACGTACTGATCAAACTGAGCCATGATGGCGCGACGCAAAGCCTCGGTCTCATGAGCATCGATCGAATCAATTGCTGTTGGTGTGGCCTCACAATTGAAGTAGCCCATGCTGTCTTCAATTTGACTTACTTCGGCACGTTGAACACCTTCAACCAGAACCTTGACGGTGCCATCAGGAAGTTTGAGCATTTGCAAGATGTTGGCAATACAACCAACCTCATACAGATCTTCAATCACAGGCTCATCTTTAGCGGCAGTTTTTTGCGCGACTAAGAGTACGTTTTTACCGGTCTCCATTGCAGCCTCTAAGGCTTTAATGGATTTAGGGCGACCCACAAATAAGGGGATCACCATATGAGGGAAGACAACTACATCCCGCAAAGGGAGTAAAGGTAGTTGAATCGGTTCAGAGGGTAGTAATAAATGGCCAGGCATAGGGCAAATCCTCCAAAGTAATCAAACCTCAAAAGTCTCTAAAAGTAGCGAACCACTAAATACAGACAATATTCATCAGTAGCATACTACCTATATGGGCGGCTTTTTTGAAAATTCAAGAGGAAAAAGTGTAAAAAAAGGGGGGGAAATGCCCCAAAAATAGCGAAAACCCTAAGAAATTAAGCTTTTTTGCTTAAATCTACTTGTTCAGGATCTTGTTTGTAGACCAATAAGGGCTTTCCACCCTCTGCAATGCTCGATTCGTCGATAACTACCTTTTGTACATTCTTCAGCGAAGGTAGGTCATACATAACATCCATTAAAGAGCCTTCTAGAATCGATCTAAGGCCACGGGCACCTGTTTTACGAGCGATCGCCTTCTTAGCGATTGCCGATAGCGCCTCAAGACGTACTTCAAGCTCTGAGCCTTCCATGGTGAGCAATGCTTGATATTGCTTCACGAGGGCATTCTTAGGCTCCGTCAGAATTTGAATCAATGCTTCTTCATCTAACTGAGCCAATGTGGCAACTACGGGTAGACGGCCAATTAATTCTGGGATGAGGCCAAATTTGATTAAGTCCTCAGGCTCAACCTCAACTAACAAATCACTTACACCTCGATCATCTTTACCTGGGACCGTCGCATTAAATCCAATACCAGTCTTAGCTGTTCGCTGTTGAATCACTTTTTCAAGGCCATCAAAAGCACCGCCGCAAATAAACAAGATATTGGTTGTATCAACTTGCAAGAAGTCTTGATTGGGATGCTTACGGCCACCTTGGGGTGGTACGGAAGCCATGGTGCCCTCAACGAGCTTTAATAAGGCCTGTTGAACACCTTCACCTGAAACATCTCGAGTAATGGAGGGGTTATCCGACTTGCGTGAGATCTTATCAATCTCATCGATATAAACAATACCGCGTTGCGCCTTTTCAACGTTGTAGTCGCAGGCTTGCAATAACTTTTGAATGATGTTTTCAACGTCTTCACCGACATAACCTGCTTCAGTCAAGGTCGTTGCATCAGCCATCACAAATGGAACATCGAGCATACGCGCTAATGTTTGAGCTAAAAGCGTTTTACCTGAACCTGTTGGGCCAATCAGCAAAATATTGCTCTTTGCCAACTCAACACCATCTACTATCGCCTTGGCTGGTAATTTAGAATCTTTTTTATCTGCTGCCTCAACAGGCTTGCCGTCCTTATCAAGCTTCTCTTTTTTTGGCTTAGGAAGATATTGCAGGCGCTTGTAATGGTTGTAAACAGCTACTGCCAAAGTCTTTTTGGCATGGTCTTGGCCGATTACGTATTGATCGAGGTTTTCTCTGATCTGATGAGGCGTTGGTAAAGAATCATCGCCCTCTTCCTTTGGAAGCTTGGCAATCTCTTCTTGAATAATGTCTGTACAAAGATCAATACACTCATCGCAAATAAAGACGGATGGGCCAGCAATTAATTTCTTGACCTCATGTTGGCTTTTGCCGCAGAAGGAACAATATAAAACTTTATCTGTTGTGCTGGTAGTTGTATCGCTCAAAATAGGCTCAATGAAGTATTAGGGGCGCTTCTCAATCACTTTATCGATCAAGCCGTAGTCACGAGCCTGCTCTGCTGACATAAAGTTATCACGATCGGTATCTTTAGCGATGGTCTCAATTGACTGACCAGTACGGTCGGACAAAATCTTATTTAAACGTTCGCGCAAATATAGAATTTCACGGGCCTGAATCTCAATATCGGAAGCTTGTCCACGCGCTCCACCTAATGGTTGATGAATCATGACGCGAGAATTTGGCAAAGCATAGCGCTTACCTTTTTCACCAGCACATAACAAGAATGCACCCATGCTAGCCGCCATACCCATGCACAAAGTGCTTACGTGTGGCTTGATAAATTGCATGGTGTCGTAAATAGCAAGGCCTGCAGACACTGAACCGCCAGGGGAATTGATATAGAGAGAAATCTCTTTATCTGGATTCTCGCTCTCTAAAAATAATAGCTGCGCAATAACGAGGTTGGCAGTTTGATCGTTTACCTCGCCTACCAAGAAAACAACGCGCTCTCTTAATAGACGGGAGTAAATATCATAAGCACGCTCACCTCTACCAGAGGTTTCTATCACCATTGGAACCAAACCTAGAGCTTGAGGTTCTAAGTTTTCAGACTGAGAATGGTTTTGGTTCATTTACGGCGGCCCTCTTTAAGTAAATTGATAGCTTCTCTAACTTAGTGTAGTTTGCTTAGCTCTTCAAAGCTTATCGCTTTATCGCTAACTTTGGCAAGTGATGTGAAATGTTTGATCACATTATCTTCAAGTACCAGGTTCTCGATATCTTTTAAGCGGCTTGGATTGCTATAGAACCAACGAACAACCTCTTTTGGATCTTCATAGGTAGCAGCTTGTTCATCGATTTCAGCTTTGATTTGATCGGCAGTAGCAGCCAAGTTATGCTTTTTAACCAATTCGCTCAGAATCAAACCAAGACGAACACGCTTGAGCGCTTGCTCAGCAAATATTTCTCCAGGAATAGGTGCATCTTTAGCATTCGGTACGCCACGTTGCATTAAGTCTTGACGAGCACCTTCAACGAGACGCTCTTGCTCTGAAGACACTAAGGACTTAGGCACATCAAGTTCGCACAAAGTATTCAGCTTTTCCATCACTTCATTTTTTAGCAAAGAAGTGATGCGGCGCTTTACTTCGCGATCTAAATTTTCTTTTACATCAGCACGCATTTTTTCAACACCACCCTCTGTAACGCCCATAGACAAGGCAAACGCATCATCTACTGCTGGTAAGTGGGCCCAATTCACTGATTTGACTGTAATAGTGAACTCAGCAGTTTTGCCGGCAACATCTTTACCGTGATAGTCAGATGGGAAACTTAAAGGGAAAGATTTACTTTCGCCTGGCTTGAGGCCTATGGTTGCAGCTTCGAATTCAGGCAACATGCGACCTTCGCCCAGAACGTATTCAAAGTTATCAGCTTTACCGCCTGCAAACTCAACACCATCAATTTTGCCAACAAAGTCAATCACAACCTGGTCGCCAGTTTGGGCTGCTGTATTGGTGCCGCCGTCGCCATGCGCACCAGCTTCTCCGCGTGGATGGTAGTGAACCTGCTGTTTACGGAGGACATCAATAGCACGATCAATTTCGGCGTCGCCAATCTCTGTTACGTACTTAGTAACTTCAGCATTTGAAAAATCACCGATCTTGACTTCTGGCAATACCTCAAAAAATGCATCGAAGACGATTTTGTCAGCATCTAATTCACTCTTTGGCTCAAGACGTGGTTGACCAGCTAAAGCGATGCTCTCTTTTTTTGCTTGCTCATAAAAAAGTTCGACGGCTTTATCAAATTGCAATTCAAAATCGACTTGCATACCGTGCTGCTTCTCAACGAGATTCTTGGGCACCTTGCCTGGACGAAAGCCAGCCATTTTCATGGTCTTACCAACTTTAGCCAAACGGGCTTCACGTGCTTTAGCCAAATCGGCACGAGCGAATTCCAAAGTCATCTTGCGGTCTAACGAACCTAAATTTTCTATCTGCACAGCTATTCTCGTCTCTTAATTGAAATCAGGATATGTGAAGTCCAAGCCAAGTAGTAATCTTGTGGTGCGAGGAGGGGGACTCGAACCCCCACACCATTTCTGGCGTCAGGACCTAAACCTGGTGCGTCTACCAATTTCGCCATCCTCGCGAATATCCGCAAACTCTGCCAAGCTTAAACTTCACTCTAAAGACCGTAATTCTACAATGCTTGGGGTTTTAGAGGAGCTTTAGGCCTTGCAAAGCAATGCCACAGCATGTACTGCAATGCCCTCACCCCTTCCCAAGTGACCTAAGGATTCATTGGTTTTAGCTTTGAGGTTTACATGGCTGGGGGTAACCAAGAGGTCGGCAGCGATATTTCTGACCATTTCGGGCAAAAATATCGCTAATTTAGGCTTTTGACAAATGATGGTTGCATCCACATTTCCGACCTGAAAGCCGGCAGCCTGAACTTTTTGGAGGGCTGCGCGAAACAAGATCCGGCTATCCATATCCTTGAACTCTGGATCGGTATCTGGGAATAACTGCCCAATATCATTTAGCCCTGCCGCTCCCAGTAAAGCATCGGTCAATGCATGCAGTAATGCATCAGCATCAGAGTGCCCTAACAAACCTTTTTCATATGGCACATGTACGCCGCCAAGAATCAGTTTGCGATCTGCTACCAGAGCATGGACGTCATAGCCCTGACCAATACGGAACTGCGGAACATGAACATTACTTTGTGTCATATGGATTCTCTATGTATCTCTTGTTGGATTCAATAGCAGTTGCATTAATTCCCAATCTGCAGGATGGGTTACCTTGGAGTTTCGTGTAGCACCTTCAATCAATAGTGGTTTCACGCCAATCAATTCCATAGCGCTTGCTTCATCCGTAACATCAGCCTCCAAGCGAATGGCATCCTCTAGGGCGGCGTGCAAACTCTTCAGGCCGAACATTTGTGGAGTCTGAGCCTGCCATAAATACTCACGCGGAATAGTTTTCTCTACATGAGGTATGTTGCCGGCAATGACAGAATCAAGATCTGCTTGTTTCAAAGTGTCAGCCAGACGGACTGCCAATAAACCACCTATATTCGAACCTTGTACCGAAGTAATCAATTTTTCTATGAGTGCTGGCGTAATACCCGGTCTTGCTGCATCGTGAACCAAGATCCAATCTTCTGCTGCTATTCCAGACTTGAGTAGTGCTGCCAAGGTATTGCGAACAGTCTCTTGACGAGTTGGTCCACCAGTAGGTAAGAAATGAATTGGTTTGCTACCATTTGCCAGGTTTTTCAGAATAGGGTTATCAATAAAACCAGGCGAAACACCAATCCAGATAGATTCAATCTGGGGAGATTGCATAAAGGCATCGATAGCATAAGCCAGCATGGGGCGACCAGCCAATTGCTGGAACTGCTTCGGTAAATCACCGCCCAAGCGAGACCCGCTTCCCGCAGTCGGCAAAAGCGCATGGCATTTCTTGGTGGATTGATTTCCTAAGCTCATACCTGATTCTATAATGAGCCTAGATGTCTGATGCATTAAATCTAGCACCCCCTATACCCGCTCCGCGGGCTGGGCAGCGCTTTACCTTTTCAGGACTGGTGGGCTCAGCTGATGCAGCCCTGATTGCCCAGACTGCCCTGCGCTATCGTAAGGATTTTTCAGTCATGGTGCTGTTCTGTGCACAAGCGCAGGAAGCCCAAAGACTTTTGGAAGAAATCCCTGCTTTTGCACCGCAACTCAAAACACGCCTTTTACCCGATTGGGAAATTCTTCCTTACGATCATTTTTCTCCGCATCAGGACTTAGTTTCTGAGCGTTTAGCAACCCTTTATGAACTACTCAATGGTAGCTGCGATATTGTTTTAGTTCCAGTTACCACTGCACTGCAAAGATTAGGTCCGCCGAATTTCTTATCGGGGCATACCTTTTTCTTTAGACAGGGTGACAAACTCAATGAAGCTGCACTAAAGCTACAACTGCAGCAGGCTGGTTATGACCCTGTAAGCGCTGTGATGCGTCCAGGTGAATACAGTATTCGTGGGGGACTCATTGATCTATTTCCGATGGGATCAAATCTACCCTATCGCTTAGATCTATTTGGCGATGAAATAGAACAGATTCGTTCTTTTGATCCAGACACTCAGAGAAGCCTCTACCCCGTTAAAGAAGTGCGCCTGCTTCCAGGACACGAATTTCCTTTCAATGATGAAGCCCGAACAGCCTTCCGAGGTCGCTGGCGCGAAGTTTTTGAGGGTGACCCTACCCGTTGCTCCATCTATAAAGATGCGAACTTAGGGATTCCTAGTGCGGGAATAGAGTCATATTTGCCAATGTTCTTTGAAGAACAATCCAGTGTGTTTGATTACTTCCCAAGATCGGGTGATCCGGTTTGGATTATTAGCACCGGAGATATTGATGGCGCAATCCGGGGGTTCTGGAAAGACACACTCTCGCGTTATGAATTTCTCAAGCATGATCTTGATCGACCTATCCTTCCTCCTAAAGAATTATTTTTAGATGTCGATGAATTTTTCGCGACTGTCAAACCACATGCTCGTTTAGCTCTTGAAAAAGATACCTCCGAGACTGCGCAATTTATTCCAGTACCAGATATTGCTGTTCATCGCAAAGATGCCGATCCAGTCAGCCGTTTACGTAAATTGGCAGCAACAGAGCATGTCCGAATCCTGCTCTGCAGTGATAGCGCAGGACGGAAAGAATCTATTCGTCAGTTGCTAGATGAAAGCAATTCTGTTGCAGGCATCGATGGCAAGCCGCTCTTTCAATTAAAGCCTGAAGGCTTTGATTCAGTTGCCCATTTTATTAAAAGCGAGTCCTTATTTGGACTCACAACCGCCCCACTTTCTAATGGCTTCTCTTGGCCTATCCAGAACCTCATCATCATTACCGAGGCGGAGTTATTTACATCAACTGCAAGACAGCGACGCAAAGGTAAAGGATCCGAAAGCGCTGATCCTGACATGCTCTTTAAGGATTTATCAGAGCTGAAGATTGGCGATCCTGTAGTGCATGCTGAACATGGTATTGGACGCTATCAAGGCTTGGTGTTATTAAATTTAGCACCACCTAAAGAAGCGCCTATTTTTGAGGAGTTTCTCCATCTTCAATACGCTGGTGAGGCCACCTTATATGTCCCAGTTCAGCAATTGCAAATGGTCACTCGCTACGCTGGCTCTGATCCTGATTCTGCGCCGCTACATCAACTTGGTTCTGGGCAGTGGGATAAAGCCAAGCGCAAAGCAGCTCAACAAATTAGAGATACTGCTGCTGAACTTTTGGGACTATATGCAGCCCGAGCGATTCGTAAAGGTCATGCCTTTGAGTTTTCTGCACATGATTACGCTGCGTTTGCTGAAAGCTTTGGCTTCGAAGAAACGCCTGATCAAGCCAATGCGATTGCCGCAGTTATTGGTGACATGACTAGCGGTACACCAATGGATCGCCTCGTTTGTGGTGATGTTGGTTTTGGAAAAACAGAGGTGGCGCTAAGAGCTAGCTTTGTTGCCGTCATGGGCGGTAAACAAGTAGCCATTCTGGCACCTACAACCTTGCTCGCTGAGCAGCACGTGGCTACCTGGAAGGATCGTTTCGCAGATTGGCCAGTGCGGATTGTTGAGCTCTCCCGTTTTAAAACGACGAAAGAGATTAACGCGGCATTAGAAGCTATAGCCAAGGGTGAGGCTGACATCATTATTGGTACGCACAAGCTTCTCTCCAAAGAGACCCAATTTGCAAATCTTGGTTTAGTTATTGTGGATGAGGAACATCGCTTTGGCGTGCGTCAAAAAGATGCTCTGAAAGCCTTGCGCGCTGAGGTTGATATCCTAACTCTCACAGCCACACCTATTCCAAGAACACTAGGTATGGCGATGGAGGGTTTGCGCGAGTTCTCGATTATTGCTACAGCGCCTCAGAAGCGCCTTGCTATTAAAACCTTTGTACGTCGTGAAGGTGACGGCGTGATTCGTGAAGCAGTTCTACGAGAAATTAAACGCGGTGGACAGGTCTACTTCTTACACAATGAAGTTGAAACCATTCAGAACCGTAAGCATGCGTTACAGGAATTAATTCCAGAAGCAAGTATTAGTGTCGCTCATGGCCAAATGCATGAGCGTGAGCTGGAATCCGTCATGCGTGAATTTGTGACGCAAAGAACGAATATTTTGTTATGCACCACCATTATCGAAACAGGCATTGACGTACCTACCGCCAACACCATCATCATGCATCGCGCTGATAAATTTGGTTTGGCGCAATTACATCAACTTCGTGGTCGTGTTGGCCGCTCCCATCACCAGGCCTATGCTTACTTACTGGTTCCAGACCCGGAAGCCTTAAGCAAACAAGCGCAATTACGCCTCAACGCAATCCAAGCCATGGAAGAGCTTGGCTCAGGTTTTTATTTGGCGATGCATGATCTAGAGATCCGGGGGGCTGGAGAGGTATTAGGCGATAAGCAGTCTGGTGAGATTCATGAAATCGGTTTCCAACTTTATACAGAGATGCTTAATAGAGCTGTAAAAGCACTACGTAGTGGAAAAGAACCTGATTTACTATCGCCACTCCAAGCAACTACTGACGTTAATCTTGGTGTCCCTGCTCTACTTCCTGAGGACTACTGTCCTGATGTGCATGAGCGGCTCTCTTTATATAAACGCTTTGCCGGTACTAATGACTTTTCAGAACTCATGGGATTGAGGGAAGAGCTAGTAGATCGCTTTGGAGATCTTCCAGACCAAGCCAAGTCTTTCTATGAAACCCATCGCCTGCGCCTAGAAATGACTGGCTTTGGCATCAAGAAAATTGATGCAACGCCAGCGTCTATTCAGATTCAATTTATACCGAATCCACCCATTGACCCTTTGAAGATCATTCAATTGATTCAAAGCTCTAAGCATATTCAGCTCAACGGTCAGGATAAGCTCAAAGTATTGCCCCAAAAAGATCGGGAATTTGAAAAACTTGAGCAACGATTGGATGCGATCCGTCAAATATTACGCCGCCTGAATGAGTCTGCCGTTCTAAGCCCAGCGAAAGCCAATTGATCATTCGCCATTATGATTAAGCCATGTCAAAGCAAATCCTAGTAGCCCTATCTAGAGATCCAATATCTGAAAAGCTGGTCTTTGAGCTTAAGGATCAGGCTATTGGGTATGGAATACATCTGCATTCTCTTGGAGGGCAGATTTCGAATGGTCCTTACTATTGTGAACGCTGGGAGCCTAGACAAAATTTTTCTACAACGCAAAGAGAGCATCTGCGTTCTATTGCAGCACGGTTTAATAGCGACCTCTGCTTCTTAAATGCTGATTTCAAGGCTGGTGATATCAAAGTACTGGCGATGGATATGGACTCCACTCTTATCAATATCGAATGCATTGATGAGATTGCGGACTTTACCGGGAAAAAGGCAGCTGTAGCCCAAATTACAGAAGCAACCATGCGTGGCGAGATCAAAGATTTTAAGGAAAGCTTGCGTCGCCGCGTCGCCTTACTCGAGGGCGTATCAGCTGATTCCCTGGAATCGGTTTACCGGGAACGTTTAAGCCCGAATCCGGGTGCTCAAGAGCTATTAGCGGGCGCCAATGCTCGCGGCCTCTACACACTGTTAGTTTCTGGTGGATTTACTTTTTTCACTGAAAAACTTCGACTGCAATTGGGCTTTAAGCAGGCTCAAGCAAACACACTTGAAATCATTGACGGTAAGTTAACCGGGAAAGTGCTCGGAGATATTGTTGATGGTGCAGCTAAAGCTGCCTATCTCGATGAAGCTTGTAGCTTATTAGGCTGCACCAAAGTCAATGCCATCACTATGGGTGATGGTGCAAATGATCTGATCATGATGAATGGATCCGGCATCAGCATTGCCTACCAAGCTAAACCCCTTGTCAAAGAAAAAGCCGACGCGGCTTTTGACCGAGTCGGCTTAGATGCTGCCTTACTACTAATCTCTTAGGTAGTTAACCTAAAAGATTCTTCGTAAATCTTCTGCCTGATTTTTGAATTACAGACGCTCAAAAATAGTTGCAATACCTTGACCACCACCAATACACATCGTTACCAAAGCATATTTGCCTTGAACGCGCTGGAGTTCATGAATAGCCTTAGTCGCAATAGCGGCACCAGAGCAGCCAATTGGGTGACCCAAAGCAATTGCACCACCATTCACGTTAGTTTTAGCTGGGTCTAAACCAAGACCCTTTGTTACTGCTAAAGCCTGTGCCGCAAATGCTTCATTAGATTCGATTACGTCGATTTGATCTAATTTCAGACCAGCACGCTCAAGAGCAAGCTTAGTTGCAGGGATAGGGCCTTCACCCATGATGTGATTCGGAACCCCAGCTACTGCGTAAGACACTAAACGTGCGATTGGCTTATGACCAGCTTTCTTCGCAGTCTCTGCATCGGCCAAGACAAAGAATGCTGCGCCATCATTAATACCAGAGGCATTACCAGCAGTAACTGAACCACCCTCCTTCTTAAACACGGCCTTCATCTTGCCCAGAGTTTCCATAGTGGTATCTGGTTTGCAATGCTCATCAGTATCAAACACGATATCGCCTTTGCGAGACTTAATCGTAATTGGAACAATTTGAGACTTGAAGCGACCTTCTTTGATTGCGTTAGCAGCACGGCGATGTGACTCAACAGCCAATGCATCTTGCTCTTCGCGAGTCAGCTTCCATTTTTCAACCAGGTTCTCTGCAGTTACGCCCATGTGACCAACGCCAAATGGGTCGGTTAAGACAGCAACCATCAAATCGAGCATTTTGGTATCGCCCATGCGAGCACCACTGCGCATTGCTGGTGATCCGTACATTCCTCGTGACATCACTTCAACACCGCCACCAACACCGTAATCACAATCACCCAACATGATTTGCTGTGCAGTAGTCACGATTGCTTGTAAACCAGAGCTACATAAACGGTTCAAGGCCATTGCCACAGATTCCATTGGCAACCCTGCCTGAATCGCGGCGACACGAGCAACATAAGCGTAACGACTATCTGTTGGAATCGTGTTTCCAACAGTTACATAATTAATCAATGCAGGATCCACACCAGAGCGGGCAACTGCTTCCTTCATGACAATACCGCCAAGCTCGGAGGGCTCAAAGCTGCTGAGGGAGCCATTAAAGGCGCCAATAGCGGAACGAACAGCACTTAAGACAACGACATCACGACTCATAACAATCCCCTTAGCTGAGCCCAAAAATAGGCTTAATTAATGATACGACCTTTATTTTTATTACATTCGTCAAGTTTCGGCTATTAGGTCATGCCCTTGGGAGCTTATGACCGTTGCACGGATGATTTCACCTACCCGATAGCGTTTTGATGGCTTGCTGGCTGGCAAAATGCGTACCAGACCATCAATTTCAGGGGCATCACCAATAGTTCTGCCTATTCCACCAGATTCATCAATTCGATCAATCAGCACCTGAACTCGTTTCCCTACTTTTTTAGCAAGACGTTGAATCGAGATTTCTTCTGCCTTGGCCATAAAGATGGCACGGCGTTCTTCTCGGATTGCATCGGGCACTGGGTTTTCTAATTGGTTTGCAGTTGCGCCATCAACCGGGGAATATGCAAAACAACCTGCGCGATCGATTTGTGCCTCATCCAAGAAGTTCAGGAGACACTCAAACTCTTCCTCAGTCTCCCCCGGAAATCCTGCGATGAAAGTGCTGCGAATCACTAAATCAGGACAAGCTGCATGCCAAGCTAGAATGCGCTCTAAATTCTTTTCCCCGCTAGCAGGTCGCTTCATTCTTTTCAGTACATCAGGATGAGCATGCTGCAAAGGGATATCAAGGTAAGGCAAGACACCATAGCCATACTCTGAAAACTCTGCCATCAAAGGCAAGATGTCATCGACATGAGGATAGGGATAAACATAATGCAATCTTACCCATGCCTGATGCTCACGAGCAATTTGATTTAAGGCATTCACCAAATCAAATAATCGTGTCTTTACCGGTTTGCCATCCCAAAAGCCGGTTCGGTATTGAATATCTACACCATAGGCGCTTGTATCTTGTGAAACAACCAGTAGCTCTTTTACGCCAGATTCAAATAAGCGCTTGGCTTCCAACAATACTTCACCAATTGGTCTTGAAACCAAATCACCACGCATGCTTGGAATGATGCAAAAAGTACAACGGTGGTTACAGCCCTCAGATATCTTTAAATAAGCATAATGTTTGGGTGTAAGCTTTACACCTGCCGGTGGAACTAGGTCTGTAAATGGGTCATGTGGTTTAGGTAAGTGCAAATGAATTGCCTGCATTACCTCATCAGTGGCGTGTGGCCCAGTAACTGCAAGGACTTTAGGGTGAATACTCTGAATGAGATCACTGCCGTCAGCATTCTTCCTTGCGCCTAAGCAGCCAGTAACAATGACCTTGCCATTTTCTGCAAGTGCCTCGCCGATTGCAGAGAGACTCTCTTCAACTGCGGAATCAATAAACCCACAGGTATTGACAACAACGAGGTCTGCACCTGAGTAATCTTTTGCAGTCTCATATCCTTCAGCGCTTAGTTGCGTGAGGATAAGCTCAGAGTCAACAAGCGCCTTAGGGCAACCTAAGGATACAAAGCCGATTTTTCCAGCCACAACTATTCTTTTTCAGATTTAGTGGGCGGCGGGGTAAATGGAAAATTACCAAAGAGATTTTGAGATCCCTGCAATTGCTCTTGCATTTTCACAAACAAATCTTTGCTCTGCTCCATGTAATTACCCATTAATCCTTGCATAAGTGGGTTTTGGAGATTCATCATTTGGGACCATGCTTCTGGTGTGCTACCAGCACCAAGACCTTTGGTTTGATCACCCAATTTATTGTGAATATCAACAAACGACTGCATGGTCTTTTCGAGATAATTTCCCATCAAGCCCTGCATGGAATTTCCATAAAAGCGGATGATTTGAGAAAGCATTTGCGAAGAAAATACCGGCGCGCCGCCAGCTTCTTCTTCGAGAATTATTTGCAGCAAAATGTTACGAGTGAGATCTTCATCTGTCTTTGCATCAATGACTCTGAATACTTCATTTGCCATTACCAAACCCTTGATGTCAGATAAGGTGACATAAGTACTGGTTTGGGTGTCATAAAGACGGCGATTGGGATACTTCTTAATGAGACGGTCTTCGCCAGCTCGTTTTGTACGGGTAACCATTTTTTTCCTTACTGAATACTGCAACGCAACATCAGCTTAGTTTATCTCCACTTTGAAGTAAAGGTAAATCAGCCGTGTTGCGTATTACTTGCTGCGCAGAAAATGCTGCACTGCAGTATTAACCAGTGTGAATACCGCCGTTTAAGGAGAAATCAGCACCAGTTGCATAACCACCATCATCAGATGCAATCCAGCAGCAGATTGAAGCAATCTCTTCAGGTGTTCCCAAACGCTTAACCGGAATGCCAGCAACAATCTTCTCTAGAACATCTTCACGAATAGCTTTAACCATATCCGTACCAATGTAGCCAGGAGAAACGGTATTAACAGTGACTCCTTTGGTGGCAACCTCTTGCGCCAAGGCCATGGTGAAACCATGCAGACCAGCCTTAGCAGTCGAATAGTTACATTGACCAAACTGGCCTTTTTGACCATTAACAGAAGAAATATTGATCACACGACCCCAGTTGTTCTCAACCATGCCATCGATCACTTGTTTGGTCACATTGAATAATGAATTGAGGTTGGTATCAATAACAGCCTTCCAAGCGTCAGGAGTCATCTTTCGGAAAACACTGTCACGGGTAATGCCCGCATTGTTTACCAATACATCAACGCGACCTACTTCTGACTTGACCTTATCAAATGCAGCAACAGTACTATCCCAATCAGATACGTTACCTTCAGAGGCGATAAAGTCATAACCCAAAGCTTTTTGCTCCGCAATCCAACGGTCTTTACGCGGTGAGTTTGGTCCACAACCTGCAATAACCTTAAATCCATCTTTTGCTAAACGTTGGCAAATAGCGGTGCCAATCCCGCCCATACCACCAGTGACATATGCGACTTTTTGAGACATTACTTTCCCCTTTAAAAAACCTTAGTTAATGATTGCTGTTCTTAAGCAGCTTGAGCTGCCTTTTCTTTTACGTATACCCCTGGTGCTGCTTCCATTTGTTTGTACTTAGTATTACCAAATGTCTTGCTAGCTGGTTTTTTCTCACCAGCAAACTGCTCAAGCCACTTGGTGTAGTTGGGCCACCAACTACCTGGAATCTGTTTAGCCTCCTCTAGCCATTCGTTTGCAGTAGCAGCAATCTGATTACTTTCAAAGTAATAGCGTTTATTTTTTGCCGGTGGATTAATCACACCAGCAATATGACCAGAAGCGCCCAGAACAAAGCGATTTTTACCTTTCAGAATATGCGTTGACTCGTAAGCGGATTGCCAAGGGACGATATGATCCTCTTGAGAAGCATATAAATAAGCAGGACACTTGATCTTACCTAGGTCAACTTTTTCACCACAAATCTTCAGCTTGCCAGGCTTTACCAAGTCATTCTGTAAATAAGTGTGGCGCAAATACCAGCAATACATATTGCCCGGTAAGTTGGTTGAATCGCCATTCCAATACAGCAAATCAAATGGTGGCGGAGAATTACCTTTAAGGTAGTTCTCAACTACGTAGTTCCAAACTAAATCGTTAGGACGCAAGAAGGAAAAGGTATTACCCAAATCCAGGCCAGACATCATGCCGCACTTACCATTCTTGCCGCCTATGGTGTTCTCGCGTAACTCCACCATGCCTTCATCAATGAAGACATCCAAAATGCCAGTATTGGAGAAATCCAATAAGGTGGTAAATAAGGTCAGGCTCGCGGCTGGGTGCTCATCGCGCGCAGCCAAGACAGCTAAGGCTGAAGTCGTTAAGGTCCCGCCAACACAAAAGCCTAGGATATTAATCTGTTTGGTATTGCCGATTTCTTTAACAACATCAATCGCTTTAATAACTCCTTTACCGACATAGTCATCCCAACTGACCTCGGCCATAGAGGCATCTGGATTTTTCCAGGAAACAAGAAATACCGTATGCCCTTGGGCAACCATATGTCGTACAACTGAGTTATCGGGCTGCAAATCCAAAATGTAATATTTATTGATGCATGGGGGCACCATCAAATAGGGACGCTCAAAGACAGTTTCTGTGAGTGGCGTGTATTGAATAAGTTCAAATAATTCATTACGAAATACAACGTGACCTTCTGTGGTGGCAATATTTTTACCAACTTCAAAGGCGCTCTCATCAGTTTGTGAGACCTTACCTTTTTTCATATCGCCAAGCAGGTTTGCGATTCCTTTTTGAATCGACTGGCCTTGGGTGCTAATAATGTTTTCTAAAACTTCTGGATTGGTCGCAATAAAATTCGATGGGGACAGCGCATCGATCATTTGTTCAGTAGTAAATAAAATCTTTTGTCTTGTCTTTTCGTCTGTATCTACTGCTTTAGCCAGCGACATCAGATGTTTTGAGTTCAACAAATAAGTAGCAGCAATGACCTTACTCCAGGATGAATGCCAAGCCTTACCTGCAAAGCGACGATCCTTAACCTCAATCGCTTCGGGATTAGTTGCAATATGCGCTAGCTCTGCAAAATACTCTTTTTGAATTTCTGCCAAACGCTCTGGTGGAATCATTGCCATATGGTGCGGCGCCAAAGATGGGGTCGCACCGGTATTCATGCCTGCAAACATAGTAGTCTCTTCAATTAATTAAGATCATTCTCGAGCTATAACGCGTATAAGGTTATACGCAATAACCCTAGCCGTAGGGCTAATTTAGTGTTTACCCGCAGAAATTTAGCCTACTGGGATATCCAGACTAAAGAAGCAAACCTGCCAGTGACCCCATCGCGGCGATAGGAGAAAAATCGCCCCCCATCCTTCACGGTACACATCTCTCCACCAAAAAGGGAGTTCACGCCAACCCCCTTCAGTCGATCGCGGGCCAATTGATAGATATCAGCCAAATACTTTCCAGGCTTATTGGGAATGGATGAAAAGCATTTCTGCATATCATGTAGACCAGATTCTTGAAAGCACTGCAATACATCCTCACCCACCTCAAAAGAGTCTGGGCCTATTGCTGGGCCCATCCAAGCAATCAAATCAGCAGCAGTAGATTGATGGGCAAGTTTCAGCATTTCATTGACAGTATTTTCTAGAACGCCAGCAGATAAACCACGCCAACCCGCATGCGCAGCGCCTACAACTGAACCATCGGTATTTGAAAAAAGTACTGGCAAGCAATCTGCCGTCATGATTACCAACACTTCATTCGGAATGTTCGTTACTGCAGCGTCAGCTTCAAATGGCTTACCAATCGATTGTGCGCGACTACCAGGTGTGCTCACTTCAATACTGTGCGTTTGATTTAACCAAACGGGCTCTGATGGCAAATGATTTAGCAGAATTTGACGGTTGGCCATCACCTTGGCATGCTGATCTCCAACATGATCGCCTAAATTCAGAGTCTCATATGGTGCCGTGCTGAGACCGCCTTTTCTAGTGGTGAGTAATGAATGAATCCTTTGGGGAACGGGCCATGCAGGCCGAATGAAACTCATGATTGATGATCATTCTGAATGGATGCAAGTAAGGCCTCTTCCTTTGGCAAGACTGCTTCACTCATGCCAATATTGGGCAATAAGTCCATCAGATCGGCGGATGGGAGACGAAACCAAGTCATCCACTCTTGGGTTAGAGGATGTTGCAGGCTTAAAGCGTATGCGTGCAGAGCTTGGCGTTCAAACGGCAGTGACTTTGCAGCGCCGGGTGTTTTTTTGCGGTAAACCGGGTCGCCTAACAGCGGAAAACCCAGTGATTCCAAGTGAACGCGAATTTGATGTGTGCGTCCCGTCTCTAGTCGACATTCAAGCAATGCTAGTGGTGATTCATTAAAGCTAGCCTTTGCCAAACGACGAAATAAAGTGGCTGCAGGTTTGCCTTGTGGGCTACCAGCAGCCATTCGAAGACGATCACGCTGATCCCTGCCAACAGAAGCTAAAACTTTGCCTTGACTTGGTGCATCACCCCACACCCAAGCCAGATATCGACGACCAACAGTTCGTTCTTGTAATTGTCTTACGAGGGATGTTTGGGCTTGGGCAGTTCGTGCAACCACCATTAACCCAGAGGTATCCTTATCCAATCGGTGAACAATTCCCGCCCTTGGTAATGACTTTAGCTCAGGATACCGAAACAAAAGGCCATTTAGTAAGGTGCCAGACCAATTTCCAGCGGCTGGGTGCACAACTAGTCCTGGCTGCTTATTGATCACAATAAGTGAATCGTCCTCATAGATAACATCCAAGGGAATATCTTCGGGACTAAAGGCAAATTGCTCAGGCATTTCTTGCGGAAAGACCTTAATGCTTTCCCCACCTCGCAGCAAATAGCGGGCTTTTGTGACCTTTCCATCCACCATGACGGCGCCTGCCTCGACCCAAGCCTTCAGTCGATTACGGGAATAATCGGGTAAAGACCCTGCCAATACCTTGTCGAGCCTCTCCCCAGCCATCTTTAAAGGAATTTCCAGCGAGATGAAATCCTCTTCATCGATATAATCAACAGGATTCGAATCAGGAGTTTGCGGCAATGCCACGCTTAAAAAGCCTTTCAGTTATGTCCGACGTAATATCAGACGCCAGTTTAAGGCCTACCGGGCACTCTGCCATGCAAAAAAAGCCTACTTTTTTCAGCAACAACCCTCTAAGCCTACTATTGCTGGTAGTGATGGCAGCTCTATTACTCAGTGCTTGTGCTGATGGCCAAAAAGACGATACCGATATTTGGTCTGAGACTAAGCTTTATTCCGAAGCAACAGCCAAATTAAATGATGCTGACTTTGCAAAATGTGGCAAATACTTTGAGAAGTTAGAAGCACGCTTTCCATTCGGCCCCTATTCACAGCAAGCTCAAATTAATGCTGCCTATTGTTATTGGAAAGCTCAAGAACAAGCACAAGCACTTGTTGCCATTGATCGATTTATCAAACTGCACCAAGGAAGTCCTAACTTAGATTATGGCTACTACCTCAAAGGCCTTATTACCTTCAATGATGATTTAGGTTGGCTCGGAAAATTTACAGGTCAAGATCTGAGTGAGCGTGATCCTCAAGCAGCTAAAGATGCTTTTGAGTCTTTTAAGGTCGTTGTCGAACGTTTCCCTAATAGTAAATATGCTCCTGATGCCCTAGATAGAATGCGCTATATCGTCAACTCTCTTGCAGAGGCAGACGTGATTGTGGCTCGTTATTACTATCAACGCGGGGCCTATTTGGCCTCTGCTAATCGTGCACAACTAGTAATTCGAGATTACGATCGCGCACCTGCGGTTGAAGAGGCCCTTTATATTTTGTACAAGTCGTACGAGAAATTAGGAATGGTTGAGCTCAGCAACGATACAGCCCGTGTGTTCAAACTGAATTTTCCAGATAGTCCAATGCTAGAAACTGGACAGCGCGTGATCAAAGAACGCAAATGGTGGCAATTCTGGAATAAGTAATTGTTGCTTTAGTACTCAATAAAAAACCCCATTCAAACTGATTGGGGTTTTTTATTAGGAGCTCTTGCTAATTGCCGATTGCGTAGTTAATTGACAATCACCGGCACCCGTGGAGCAAGTGCACAAAGGAGTTCATAGCCAATTGTGCCACTCATCTGCGCAACATTATCAACCGCAACTCGATCGCCCCAGAGCTCTACAACGCTGCCAATTTTGGCATTGGGGGCCTTGCGTAAATCAATGCTGAGCATATCCATAGATACACGTCCAGCAATTGGGCAAATTACCCCCTTACCTTGGTTTCCATCATCAACCCAAACCGGTGTGCCATCTTTCGCGTGGCGCGGATATCCGTCTGCATAACCACAGGCGACTATACCAATTCTCATTGCTTCTGGAGCCTCAAAGCGACCACCGTAACCGACCCGATCACCCATTTGTAAATCTTGAATATCAATGATTTCACTTTGTAGTTGCATGACTGCTCGCAAATTTGCGTTTTTAATATCTGAGTAGAGCCCTGTTGGTGATGCACCGTAGAGCATAATGCCCGGTCTCACCCAATCCCCAAGAGCATTGCGATGCCACAATATCGCCGCTGAATTTGCCAATGATGTTGGAGCATCCAAGCCTTTGATAGCATCATCAAATAATTCCACTTGGCTGCCAACAGTTGGTAAACGATCAACTTGATCCGCATTAGCAAAATGAGTCATGTGATGCATCTTGCAGCCAATCGCATGCAAACGATGAAATGCCGTTCTGTACGCATCTGGTTTAAAACCTAAACGATTCATGCCCGTGTTCATTTTCAGAAAAACATTAAATGGCTTATGAGATGAATATTTTTCTAGCCATTCCACTTGCGCCTCGCAATGGACAACTAAGTCGCAAGACAATTTTTCGGCTAAGGCCAACTCATCCTCATGAAATAACCCTTCTAAAAGTAGGATTCGACCCTGCCAACCTTGCTCCCTCAAGCGCGCTGCATTTTGCATATTTAGAAGTGCAAAACCGTCTGTAGAAGCTAAACCGTTTAGGGCAGCTTCAAAAGTATGTCCATAGGCCCTAGACTTAATTACAGACCAAATCTTGGACTCTGGAGCAAGTTCCCGAACTCTGTTTAAATTGTGCTGAAAGGCCCCAGTGTGAATAGATGCCAAAATTGGTCTATTAATCAGGCCACTAGCTGAACCACCCATATTCACCCCTCCTTTCGTGTTTTAATTGAATCAATGACTAGATTGTACGAATGAACCGTAGTTTTTACATCATTATGGCGGCGCAATTTTTTTCGTCGCTGGCTGATAACGCTCTGCTGATCGCAGCAATCGCCCTTTTGGCCCAGCTCCATGCTCCGGCCTGGATGACTCCTTTACTCAAATTATTCTTCGTACTGTCCTATGTAGTGCTGGCTGCCTTCGTGGGAGCCTTTGCCGACTCCCGTCCCAAGGGAAATGTGATGTTCATCACCAATACGATTAAGTTTGTTGGTTGTGTGATTATGCTTTTTGGTAGTCACCCATTATTGGCTTATGCAATCGTGGGCTTAGGTGCCGCAGCCTACTCGCCAGCCAAGTACGGCATTTTGACTGAACTTCTGCCGCCTGAAAAATTGGTCGCTGCCAATGGTTGGATCGAAGGTCTGACCGTGGGGTCGATTATTTTGGGTACTGTATTAGGCGGTGTTTTGATTAGTACCACAGTATCCCAGAGTCTCTTAGCTTGGGATGTGCCAAGTTTAGAAACCGGAATCGATACCCCCGCAGAATCCGCCATCATGATCATCATGATGATTTATATCATTGCCGCACTTATTAATCTCAAGATTCCCGATACTGGAGCGCGTTATGTTGCGCAAAAGGCAAACCCCATTGAACTGATCAAAGATTTTTCTGTTTGCTTTAAGACTTTATGGAACGATCGCTTAGGTCAAATCTCATTAGCCGTCACTACATTATTTTGGGGCGCTGGCGCTACTCTGCAATTTATTGTGATTAAATGGGCGCAGGTAGCACTGCATATGAATCTCTCGCAAGGCGCCATCCTTCAAGCCATATCGGCTGTGGGTGTAGCGGGTGGTGCTGTCTGGGCAGCCAGTCGGGTACCGCTACGAAACTCTTTAAATGTACTGCCTTATGGCATTGCCATGGGATTGATTGTTTGTGTAATGGCGGTCTACAACTCTGACATGCTACCGAATACAACAATTATGACCATTGGCAAAATGCAAGTGAGCCTGAATTTGCTGCCTGCCTATATCTTGCTGATTATTGTCGGATGGCTCGCAGGTTATTTTGTTGTGCCAATGAATGCACTACTTCAGCATCGGGGTCACGTTCTGATGTCTGCTGGCCATTCGATTGCAGTTCAAAACTTCAATGAAAACATTTCAGTATTAATGATGCTCGCAATGTATTCATTGCTAATCTGGTTTGATGTTCCAATACCTTATGTCATTACTGGTTTTGGATTAGCTGTCAGTGGTCTCATGTGGCTTGTGATCAAGCGCCATGCCAGAAATCAAGCTGAATATGACTCAATGCACCTGATCGGTGAACACAAGCATTAAATATTTTGTAGCACTGACTTTGCCAGCAAGAGATCCTGCCAGAGCAAGGCTTTGTCTTTCGGCTTAGCAACTAGCTGAGCGAGGTCAAAAGAGGCGATGACTGGAATTTCTTCATCAGCCCCATTATTTAAAGCCAGAATTGTTTCGCGCATTTGCGGCAAAGGATCTTTCTCGCCAGTAATTTTTTGAGCAATACTGCCTCCAAAAGCAAATGCAACAACTGGTAAGCCACTATCTGGCGATTTGAGTTGACTCAAATTATCACTAGCATTCTGCCAAGACCACTCTTGTGGACCAAGTCCTAAGGCCCGAATCACACTCTGAAATAGGGCCTGCGCCTCACCCTGGGGTTGCGCGCCAAAAAACCACCAATGTCCTTGAGAGACTTGCCCAGGCGCTGGAGACGAGGCTTCAGGGCTAGCCTGAACCCCTTCTTCTCTAGAAGACCATTCGGTAATGCCCATTTCTTTTAAGAAGGCGGAATGTGTATGGCTCATGACTCTAGCTTAATCGATTTAGCCATCACTAGCGCATCCTCTCTTAATCCTAATTGCGGGTCAGCTGGATAGTAGTTTTTACGTATGCCAATTTGCTCGTATCCAAGCTTTTGATACAAGGTTACTGCGGCAATATTTGAGGGCCTGACCTCTAAAATAATTCTGGGAATATTTTGTTGTGCGGCAACACCCTCAATTGCAGCCATCATTCTGGAGCCTAAGCCAAGCTTACGCAACTTCAGTGATACCGTGATATTTAGTAAATGCAATTCGTCAACAGCGGGAAATAAAATGCAGTAGGCCCATAGGATTGCCGGGTCTAAATACGATCCCTTAATTACCTGATCGATCTGCGGACGAATGCAATAAGCCCAATGTCCCGCCGCTAAGGAATCTGAAAAATTTCCTCTGGTCCAAGGATGTAGATGTGAAACAGATTCAATTTCTAAAACAGCATCCAGATCTGCAATCTGCATTGGCAAAAATGAGAGTTCAGCAGAGCCTTCGGACATTATTTAAATGCCTCTAGCCGCTCTTGGGTGGTCAGAGCCACTTTGTCACGCACATAGAGTGGCTCAAGAGCGCGGACGTTGATTTGCCGACCCTCTTCCCAAGCATTCTGAGCGTAATCCAAGATGCCAATAGCCGTGACATGGATTGCTGCGTCAAGAGAATTGATAGGGAGCGGTAATTTTGTATTACCAAATAATCGATCGCCATATGCATTGATAGCACTGCCCGCTAAAAAATCAATCTCTACGAGATCTAGCTCTTCTGGTTTTGATAGATGAATATCGCCTATACGTTTTGCTAAGCCGTCTATTTTTATTGGAGACTCGTATTTAGCCCAGTAAATCTCATCCATCCGAGCATCGATTGCAATGGCAAAATATTTAGGGTTGGCTTTCTTAAACGAGTTTTCTTTGACGAGTTGTGCTGCTATGGCATCCAAGCTAGATACCGGCAATACAGGCAAGTCACAAGAAATAGCCAAGCCTTGTACTGCCGCTACTCCAAGCCTAACGCCCGTAAATGCACCGGGACCAATGCCTACTGCAATTGCATCCAGATCACTTAACTTTAGATTAGCTTGCTGCAAAAGACTATCCACCCATGGCAAAACCAGTTGGCTAGCGCCAGCCGATACCAACTCATGTCGGAGTAGTGGTGCTTGGTCACCTAAAGATAAAGCCACCGAACACCAAGCTGTTGAGGCGTCGATGGCCAATACGCGGGTCAATTCGAACTCTTTTGATTTGCTTGAAAAGCCAAATTATGAACCCAATTGAGCAATCACTTCAGGGGGAGCTTGAACCAGTTCAATTAAGACGCCTTCGCCGCTAATGGGGCACTCATCATTTCCCTTCGGGTGCACAAAAGTGATGTCATATCCAGCCGCTCCTTTACGTATACCACCAGGCGCAAAGCGGAGACCGTTGGCAGAAAGCCATTTAACCGCCTTAGGCAAGTCATCCACCCATAAACCGATGTGATTTAAGGGGGTTTGATGGACTGCAGGCTTCTTTTCAATATCAAAGGGTTGCATCAAGTCCACTTCAATCTCATGAGCTCCTTTGCCAATGGCACAAATATCTTCATCGACGTTTTCACGCTCAGAGACGAAGGTACTTTTATATTCAAAGCCCAACAGATCCACCCACAACTTCTTGAGGCGGTCTTTGTTTTCACCGCCAATGGCAATTTGTTGAATGCCTAAAATCTTGAATGGTTTAGCCGACATCATTGCCCCTTATTCAAAACGAATGATGAGTTGATCAACTGCCAAGCTATCACCCTCTTTGGCGCATATCTCCGCTACAACACCATCCTGCATGGCAGAGATGGTATTTTCCATTTTCATGGCTTCGATGGATGCGAGTTTTTGTCCGGCCGTTACTGCCTCACCTGCTTTAACAGCAATCTTTGTTAAAAGGCCAGGCATTGGTGACATCACCAACTTAGAGGTGTCAGGCGGAAGCTTCACAGGCATACGGCGTTGCAGCTCTGCACCTAATGGGCTAAGCACCATACATTCATAATGAGCGCCATCAAGAATGAGCACATAACGGACACCACGTCGCTCTACTTGTGCGGTGATTTTATGAATGCCATTAATGGTTGCATTAAGGCAAATTTGTCCTGGACGCCAATCGCTAACGATGTTATAACGACTTACGCCATCCACCTCATCGATATAAACAGAATAAATTCCGTCTTTTAACTCAACCCGAATGGGCACTTCCACTGGATCATTCATCGATCCAGATTTTTTACCGGTAACCACTACAAACTTCTTCGCAATGATCATTTCATGACCGGCTAACTGGCCATCAATCATTTTAATATGTTCTAAATAGCGATAGCGCATGAAAGCAGCCAATGCAGCTAGGCGCTTGGGATCAGCAGGCTGTACAGAATCCTTTTTAAAGCCTTCTGGATACTCTTCTGCAATAAACCCAGTTGTGAAATCCCCACTAACGAACCGCGGATGCTGCAACAAGGCAGCCTGGAATGGAATATTAGAATGAATACCGCGAATCACAAAATCATTCAAAGCAGAGCGCATTTTCTCAATTGCTTCTGCACGATCCTTGCCATGAACAATCAATTTAGCAATCATCGAGTCGTAGTACATTGGGATCTCACCACCCTCATACACGCCAGTATCTACACGTACACCATTGATTGATTCAGGCGGTCTATATTTCACTAAACGACCAGTTGAAGGTAAGAAATTACGAAATGGGTCATCCGCGTTAATACGGCATTCCATGGACCAACCATCTAATTTCACATCTGCTTGTTTGAATGCGAGCTTTTCACCAGCAGCCACACGAATCATCTGCTCCACCAGGTCAAGACCGGTAATCGATTCTGTAACGGGATGCTCAACTTGTAGGCGGGTGTTCATCTCCAGGAAGTAGAAAGATTTATCTTTACCAACCACAAACTCAACAGTTCCTGCAGATTGATAGTTCACCGCTTTAGCCAAAGCAACTGCTTGCTCGCCCATTGCTTTGCGGGTAGCAGGATCAATAAACGGAGATGGTGCCTCTTCGATCACCTTCTGGTGACGACGCTGAATCGAGCAATCACGCTCATTGAGATACACGACATTACCGTGAGCATCACCCAATACCTGAATTTCAATATGGCGTGGACCTTCAACAAACTTCTCTATAAAGATGCGATCATCACCAAAGCTATTCATCGCCTCAGTTTTACAAGCAGCAAAACCTTCAGCTGCCTCTTTGTCATTAAATGCAACGCGCAGACCTTTGCCACCACCACCAGCAGATGCTTTGATCATGACTGGGTAGCCTATACCTTGAGCAATCTTCACCGCCTCATCAGTTGTGGCAATCGCCTCGTTATGACCCGGGATCGTATTAACCTTCGCTTCAAATGCGAGTTTCTTTGAAGCAATCTTGTCACCCATGGCAGCAATGGATTGGTATTTAGGTCCAATAAAGACAATACCCTCTTCTTCGCAACGTTTAGCAAACTGCTCGTTTTCAGATAAAAAGCCATATCCCGGATGAACTGCTTCGGCACCAGTATCTTTACACGCTTGGATAATGCGATCCATCACGAGGTAGGACTCACGCGAAGGTGCAGGCCCTATGCACACTGCCTCATCAGCCAATTGCACATGACGCGCTTCTTTGTCGGCCTCTGAATAGACGGCAACAGTTTTGATACCCATCTTCTTGGCAGTACTCATTACACGGCAAGCAATCTCGCCGCGGTTAGCAATCAATATTTTCTTAAACATTTTCGTAGTCATTATCTGTCGGCGCCTTTACAGAGGAATATTGCCGTGTTTACGGGCAGGATTCTTCAAGTCCTTATCTTTCAACATCGCCAAGGAGCGTGCAATGCGCTTACGGGTTTCGTGAGGCAGGATGACGTCATCAATATAGCCACGACGTCCAGCCACGAATGGATTTGCAAACTTTGATTTGTATTCAGCTTCGCGAGCTGTAATCTTTCCTGGATCAGATTTCTCTTCGCGGAAGATAATTTCAACGGCACCTTTGGGGCCCATCACGGCAATCTCAGCAGAAGGCCATGCAAAATTCACGTCTCCCCGCAAATGCTTAGAGGCCATCACGTCATAGGCACCACCGTAAGCCTTACGAGTAATTAAGGTCACCTTGGGTACTGTGCAATCAGCATAGGCATAGAGTAGTTTTGCGCCGTGCTTAATGATGCCGCCGTACTCTTGCGCAGTGCCTGGCATAAATCCAGGAACATCGACCAAAGTAACAACCGGAATATTGAAGGCGTCGCAGAAACGCACAAATCGGGCAGCTTTAATGGATGCTTTGATATCTAAACAGCCAGCCAAGACCAATGGTTGATTCGCTACGATACCAATAGAACGCCCTTCCATACGGGCAAAACCAATCACAATATTTTTAGCATAGTCAGGCTGCAGTTCAAAGAACTCGCCATCATCAACAATCTTCTCAATCAACTCTTTCATATCGTAGGGTTGATTTGGGTTTGATGGAACCAGTGTATCTAATGAAAAATCAAACTCTTCATTACGATTTGCGCCTTTAATGAGCGGTGGTTTTTCACGATTCGAGAGTGGTAAATAGTTAAAAAAACGACGCAACATCATGATCGCATCAACATCATTATCAAATGCCAGGTCACACACCCCAGAAACAGTTGAATGCGTTACGGCACCGCCTAACTCTTCAGCAGTAACATCCTCATGCGTTACCGTCTTCACAACTTCAGGGCCCGTTACGAACATATATGAGCTGTCTTTCACCATGAAGATGAAATCAGTCAGCGCTGGCGAATACACCGCGCCACCAGCGGATGGACCCATGATTAAAGAAATCTGTGGAATCACGCCGGAAGCAGTAACGTTGCGCTGGAAAATCTCTGCATAGCCGCCCAATGAAGCAACACCCTCTTGAATGCGGGCACCGCCAGAGTCATTCAAGCCAATCACAGGTGCTCCAACCTTAAGGGCTTGATCCATGATTTTGCAAATCTTCTCTGCATGTGCCTCTGATAAAGATCCACCTAAAACAGTGAAATCTTGTGAGAACACAAACACTAAGCGACCATTAATCATTCCATAACCGGTAACTACGCCATCACCTGGCACAGTTTGATCAGCCATTCCGAAATCATGGCAACGATGTTCTACGAACATATCCCACTCTTCGAAAGTGCCAGCATCGAGCAAAAGCTCAATACGCTCGCGGGCCGTTAATTTTCCCTTGGCATGCTGAGCCTGAATACGCTTTTGCCCACCACCCAATCGGGCAAGCTCACGCTTCGCTTCCAGTTGTTGAATGATTTCCTTCATTTACTACTCCTTAGAAAAATTCATGGCCCATGGACTCTAATAAGCGTCTTGCCGCCACTGAAGCCGCCATAGTTCCTTGGTTTACTTGAGCACTTAAGGTCGGCAATAACTCCTGGACTGCCGCATTGTTACGAAATGCAGTCTTTAGCCCAGCATCGATTCGATCCCACATCCACGCACCCGCCTGTTGTTTGCGACGAGATTCAAATTTGCCATTTGCTCTTTGTAGTTTTTCAAAATGGGTTACTTTGTCCCATAGTTCAGGCACGCCTTTACCTTCAAGAGCGCTCAATGTGATCACCGTCGGATGCCAAAACTCTTGATCATGTGAAGCGTGATCTGGATTCCCCTGAAAACCCAATAGACGTAAGGAGCTCGTGATAAATAATTGCGCCCGCATTGCCGCATCTGGATCAATATCCACCTTATTGATGGCAATCAAATCCGCAATTTCCATTACACCTTTTTTGATAGCCTGTAGATCATCTCCCGCATTGGGCAACTGCAATAGCAAGAACATGTCTGTCATGCCCGCAACTGCAATTTCACTTTGTCCTACGCCAACTGTTTCAACGATGATGACGTCAAAACCAGCCGCCTCAGCTACCAACATAGCCTCACGGGTTTTTTCTGCAACGCCCCCCAAGGTTCCGGAAGATGGGCTTGGTCTGATGAAGGCACCCTCTAAAACAGAGAGGCGCTCCATACGGGTTTTATCACCCAAAATAGATCCACCCGACAAACTGGAGGATGGATCTATTGCCATCACCGCAACGCGATGTCCTTTTTCAATAAGGTATAAACCCAGCGTTTCGATCAGCGTAGATTTACCTACGCCTGGAACACCAGAAATACCCAAACGAAATGATTTGCCTGTCTTAGGAAGAAGGCTATTGAGCACTTCATCAGCACGCTTACGGTGATCTAAGCGGGTCGATTCAAGCAAAGTAATGATCTTAGCCAATGCACGACGCTGCTGGGGCGATGGTGCACCAGTAAGGTCATTAACTAAAGCCTGATCAGCAGCTTCGAGCATGCTCTCTAGTCCTAATTAGGCGGGTTTGACTGATTTACGAATTTGCTCAAGCACATCCTTAGCCGAAGCTGGGATTGGTGTGCCTGGACCATAAATGCCCTTCACGCCAGCCTCATAGAGGAACTCGTAATCTTGTCTTGGAATCACGCCACCCACAAATACGATGATGTCATCTGAGCCTTGTTTTTTTAGCTCTGCGATGATGGCGGGTACTAAGGTTTTATGGCCAGCTGCCAGAGTGGAAACGCCCAATGCATGAACATCGTTCTCAATGGCTTGGCGTGCGCACTCTTCAGGAGTCTGAAACAAAGGTCCGATATCGACATCAAAACCAAGGTCTGCATAGGCAGTCGCAACTACCTTAGCGCCACGATCATGTCCGTCTTGACCAAGTTTAGCAATCATCACGCGCGGGCGACGACCAAAATCTTTTGCGAAGTCGGCAATTTCTACTTTGAGTTTTTCCCAGCCCTCGGCTGAGTCATAGGCAGCTGCATACACACCGGTCACCTTTTGAGTATCGGCGCGATGGCGCCCGTAAACTTTCTCCAATGCATCAGATACTTCACCAACCGTAGCGCGTAAACGTATTGCATTTACAGCCAACTCCAACAAGTTCCCCGTGTTGTCCTCGGCAGCCTTGGTTAATGCCTCTAATGCGACCTGTACTTTTTTACTATCACGCTTTGCTCTAATTTCTTTTAAGAGCGCCACTTGACCATCACGCACACGATCGTTATCGATCATCAAAACATCTACAAGATCTTCTTTTTCAAGCTTGTATTTATTAACGCCAACAATGACGTCGGCGCCAGAATCAATTTTGGCTTGCTTCTCAGCAGCAGAGGCTTCAATCTTCAATTTAGCCCAACCACTTTCAACAGCCTTGGTCATGCCACCCATAGCATCAACCTCTTGAATGATTTCCCAGGCCTTATCCGCCATCTCTTGTGTGAGGCTCTCCATCATGTAAGAACCGGCCCAAGGATCAATCACGCTAGTAATATGGGTTTCTTCTTGGAGAATTAATTGGGTATTGCGAGCAATCCGACTTGAAAACTCTGAAGGTAAGGCAATGGCCTCATCAAATGAGTTTGTATGGAGTGATTGAGTGCCGCCAAATACGGCTGCCATTGCCTCAACAGTTGTTCTCACTACGTTGTTATAAGGGTCTTGCTCTGTTAATGACCAACCTGAGGTTTGGCAATGCGTACGCAACATTAAAGACTTTGGATTCTTTGGCTCAAAGGACTTCATGATGCGCCACCACAATAATCTTGCAGCGCGTAATTTAGCAACCTCTAAATAGAAATTCATACCAATTGCAAAAAAGAATGACAAGCGGCCAGCAAAGCCATCGACATCTAATCCTTTTGCAAGAGCTGTTTTGACATACTCTTTACCGTCGGCCAATGTGAATGCCAATTCTAAAACTTGATTAGCACCAGCTTCTTGCATGTGATAACCCGATATGGAAATCGAGTTAAATTTGGGCATGTGCTTGGCGGTGTATTCAATAATGTCGCCAATGATGCGCATTGATGGCTCTGGCGGATAAATGTAGGTATTGCGCACCATGAACTCTTTCAGAATATCGTTCTGAATCGTTCCAGACAACTGCTCCTGCTTTACCCCTTGCTCCTCACCAGCAACGATGTAGCCTGCCAGCACTGGCAATACAGCACCATTCATCGTCATTGAAACAGATACTTTGTCCAACGGAATACCGTCAAACAAAATCTTCATGTCTTCAACAGAATCAATGGCAACGCCTGCCTTGCCTACGTCACCAGTCACACGTGGGTGATCTGAGTCATAGCCACGATGAGTAGCCAAATCAAATGCAACTGATACACCTTGACCACCAGCAGCTAAGGCCTTGCGATAGAACGCATTCGATTCTTGTGCAGTTGAAAATCCAGCATACTGACGAATTGTCCAAGGACGTACTGAATACATAGTGGCTTGAGGGCCACGCAAAAACGGCTCAAATCCAGGAAAGGTATTTGTATAGTTCAAGCCTTCGGTATCTGCAGACGTATACAGCGCTTTTAATTGAATACCGTCAGGCGTATTCCAACCCAGTTTCTCAACATCACCATTCGGTGCAGATTTCTGGGCTGACTTTTTCCAGGCATCCAAATTCGATTCTGGAACTGCCGGCCATGAATTTTTTGATGAACCGTTGATTTCTGAACTCACGAAACACTCCTGGTAAATTTGTTGCATTGCACCTAATTCCTCTAATTCTGCTTGACTATTTAGAATTTGTCTAGCTATCATGTATTCATAATTATGAATACAAAACTAATTAATCGACCGCTATATGAAGACGTAGCCGACAGGCTACGGGAACAGATATTTAGCAAGCAATTAGCTCCAGGAAGCTGGTTGGATGAGCAGTCTCTTGCTGAGCAATTTGGGATTAGCAGAACGCCAATGCGTGAAGCCATCAAGGTTTTGGCTTCTGAGGGACTTATCACCATCAAGATGCGTCGAGGCGCCTACGTTACAGAAGTCAATCGTGGTGATTTAGAGCAAATCTTCACAGTCTTATCTCTTTTAGAATGTCAGGCAGCTAAAGAATCTGCCCTTAAGGCCACTGAGGATGAATTAAACCTCCTAGACCACCTGCACCACCGCCTAGAAAAAGCAGCTGCAGACCGAGATATTGAGCAATTCTTCGAGATTAATGGCAAATTTCATGAGCTTATTCAAGAAATTGCTGGAAATCGCTGGATGAATGGCGTGATTGCAGATTTACGGAAAGTACTCAAACTCCATCGCAAAGATTCATTAACCAGCACTGGGAGACTTCAGGCCTCACTCGTTGAGCATCGCGATATCCTCAGAGCAATTCTCAAAAGAGATGAATTAGCGGCAGAAGCGGCTATGAGAAAACACTTTGCCCGTGGATTAGAAGCCCTCAGATAAAAGTAAACCCTATAAAGAACAAAGGCTTAGAAGAATATTCTAAGCCTTTGCTTTGTCTGCTACTGCTAGAGCTTACTTCTTAACAACGAAGTTTCCAGGTAAAGAAGCAATGTAAGCCGCAATGTCCTGCATGTCAGCATCAGAGAAGGCTTGAACCTGTGATCCCATGATAGCGTTATTACGGCCATATTGTGGGTTGCCATTACCTACTTTGTACGCTTTTAGTGCGTAGTAAAGATAGTCCGAGTATTGACCTGCAAGTTTTGGATAAACCGGCAAGATTGGTGTATTGAGTCCAGCGCCATGACAAGAGGCGCAATTGGCTTTCTCGACAAGCGCCTTACCTTTATCTACGCTAGCAGCATTTGCAATGCCAATGCTTGAAAGCAAAAATACTGTAATTAGTGCGAATTTCATAAACGTGCCTCTATCACTTCAATGGGTTGTTAGGTGAGCTGGCTGTTTGCGCAGCATAGTATTCGCCAAGATCAGCCATATCTTGCTCAGATAAGCTGCCTGCAATGGCGCGCATTGTTGGATGCTTTCTTTCGCCCTTTTTGTATGCGGCTAAAGAGCTAGCGATATAGGCTGCATTTTGGCCGCCTAACATTGGAACCTTATAAACCAAAGGATAGTCAGCACGATACTCAGGAATGGAGTGGCAGCCAACACAAAGCCATGACTTGCTACTGCCAGCAGCAGCGTTACCTTTTACTTCTTGTGCTTGGGCAGCTAAACCCGTCAGCCCAAAAGTAAAGGCAAGAAGCAATTGAGGAAGAATTGTTAGTTTTTTCATAGAAATCTGTATTAATGAGTTCGATTTAAATCAATCTGCAAGAGTATAGCGGACTGAGGGGTCCAGAGCCATTGTTTAGGCCATTTGGCCAAGTAAAATCCCTAAAAAAACAGAAAAATACTGGGCTAAAGCGCTTCCAAGTAAGATTCATCATCTAGTTAATATGGATGCAAAAACATGAGCAATACTTACCTTGATCGCCTTAAATCCCTCGGGATTGAGTTACCCCCAGCCGGACCCCCTGCCGCTGCTTATGTCATGGCTGCCACTTCAGGCAATACCGTTTTCCTATCTGGCCATATTGCCAAGAAAGATGGCAAACCTTGGGTTGGAAAGTTAGGCAAGGATATGGATACCGAAGCCGGCAAGGCTGCGGCCAGATTAATTGCGATTGATTTGATGTCTACATTGCAGAGTCAATTAGGCTCTTTAGATAAAGTCAAACGTATTGTCAAGGTGATGGGTCTTGTAAATTCAACCGATCAATACACCGAACAACACTTAGTTATTAATGGCTGTTCCGAATTACTTTTTGAAGTTTTTGGAGATGCTGGCAAGCATGCACGAAGTGCATTTGGTGTGGCGCAAATTCCTTTGGGTGCTTGCGTTGAAATTGAATTAATTGCTGAGATCTAAATTCAAGGGCGCTGCAAATCAAACTTGCTGATGTCGGCATCGATGTCAACATCAGCAATATAAGCCTGATTATCCGTAGCAAAAATCTGCACTAGCTCTGGATGCTGATCCATAAAGGGCCTACATACCATCGCTGGAATCGCCAAAATATCCTTGATCACTTTTTGTGAAAACATCACCGGGTTCCCGCGCTGTTGCCCTACCATAGGCAATATCACTTCTTTGCGTTGATCACGTTGTTCAAATTGCCTGAGTAATGCATCAATCTCATTGCTACCCACTAAAGGTTGATCACATAGTGCTACCAGTAGAACCTCGTAATCACTTTTTAAATTCTCAATGCCGAGACGCACAGAGGATGCCTGTCCCAATTCAGGATGCGGATTGAGTACCGATTGAATTGGTAAACCATGATCCTGCTGGAGCTGTTTTAACTCTGCCTCAATCGCCTCTTCATGAAAACCAGTGATAACAAGAAATTCCATTGGGGAGAATGCCTCAAGTGAATAACAGAAGTGGCTTAAGAGGCTTTTGCCCTCTTTTTGCAGAAGTGCCTTAGGAATGGAACCCAGACGA